>Ga0123341_1005763_pt1 | contig 11099 bp, 9 predicted proteins | sample Turbeapinknodule_FD_89959 | JGI IMG/M metagenome (GOLD analysis project Ga0123341, IMG submission 89959) | Root nodule microbial communities of legume samples collected from Mexico - Turtle bean Mexico pink nodule | ecosystem: Host-associated > Plants > Roots > Nodule | place: Mexico: Nepantla...
AATATTTTTAATGTAATAAACTCATATTAATGTATTCAACATTTTTATCTAAAGAAATATAAACCCTCAATTTAGAAAAAATAAATAAAAAAGATGAGAGTTTCATATTAAAGAAAAGGAAATGATTTTTTATGATAGAAGTTACCATTAGAGAGAAACTACATGAAAATATCTCATACACATAGTTATGTTATTAATTTGTGACTACATATCACTCAATTTTAGAGGGAAAAAGACATTATCTTATTAATTTACGATATATATTTTTTTTACTAAATTATAAAATAATTAAGAATATATTAAATAAAATATTGAAAGAGACAATTTAAAATAAATTTGTAGGTCAGCAGCATACTCAGTTTGCCAATAACATGCAATGCAACTAGGGTAGAATAATTTAAGGGAGAAAATGGAAGATATTGGACCATCTAATTGTCTTAACAGGGTAGTTATTGCACCCTGAATAGTTCTTTAATATAACACTTTGCAAAAGCAATGTTTAAGCATGGATCATTAGAAAAATATCATCCATTTTCCAAAATATAGTACTTTACAAACCAATTAACAGAAAAATGCTGAGCAACCAAATCATGAAATTGATTTTTAATAACGTTACATTCTGGACAACACTTAAGGTTAAAAATCCAACAAGTGAGAAAACCATAAAAAAATTGGTAGCAGAGACAATCCAGTTTATCCTACATCATTGCAACCTAGAATTATTACTTACTTTTGACATTTTACACAAAAATTGACCAAGTGCAGCAAAAGTTTTGAAACAGTGACAAATAAATTCCCAACACAAAAAAGAATCAATGAAAAAATGATGCACTGCAGGTTTGCACTGCTCCATCCCACAAGACATCTGGGTAAAAAGAAAAGAACTACATTTTATCTTTTATCCTAGTGGCAGATATTGAACATCCTTTAGTATTTGTTGTAGGAGAGCTACAATCACATTTTCTTCTTCATTTGCAAGCCAAACACAATATGAAGCATTGACTGCACCTTCTCTTTTTAAAAGAAGATACATAAAAAGGGGGGAAAGAATATTAGGGTTGGAAGGAGGAAAATTGAAAAAAAAGGGAGATTATGCTGCCCATCCAGAAACAAAAATAAGGTCTGCCTACCCAGGAATTTTGAAACAGCCACTTCTGGATCTTTTTCTAAAAGCTCCTGCTAAAGATTTTGAAGGGCACTTGTAGTGAGTTAATGTAGCCTCCAACTCAATGGTTGGTAAGAAGGGTAAAGAATCCTTCTCCACAGCAACCCAAAAACAGGTCAACCAAAGCAAATACATGTCTTCCGATCATCTTTCTTCCTCAGGCATAGTACATGTATAAGCTATTTGCAGCAGCACATGCAATTGAATTCTCAGTTGGGTGCCATGCCAAGTGCAGCAACTTTGTAGTGAAATCAAAAGCATTCCCATTTGCATCAACTCCGGTGCTTTCGGCTCCTGTTCCAGATTCACCAAAATATCCAAGTCTTGGTTGATATACACTACTAGAAGAACAAGATATATCATGAAAACACAGTACTTAATAGAGAACTGACCTCGTCTTACAACTCTTGTTATACTGTTTCCCAGTGATCTAGAAGGCCTTGAAGGGGTTGGAACTTGACGTCTAAGGAAATGAAAAAGTTCACATAAATGCTACAGTGCTGATTAAACCACAATTATTTTTAGAGCTTCATGAATAAAATTACCTCATTGGATTTTTACTGGCTTCCAAAGTTGTAGCCTCGGTACTTCCAGGAACACAACCAAACACTCGGAATAGATTGCTGGTTTCAAATTAAACAAAATAGTAAGATGCAGGCTCAACAATATCAGAACCACAGATAGATTAAAATTGAATCACACCTGTAAGAGCCAGTCGAAACACGCAATCCATCACCACTTAGACAACACTCAAACTTATCAAAAATTGAATCATTTTCATATAAATCACAAAGCTGGCAAAAAAGAGAGAGCCAGTTACTATGACTTGATAAAGCAAAAGAAATTCATGGCTCATTGCTTACTATGTAAAGAAGGGAATCTAACCTTTGGTCTTAAATACTCATGAACCTGGAATGTAGCAACTGGTCCAGAATCCATATTGATGTCCCATAACTGACATACAAGAAGTAAGATGAAATATTGAGATGAGGAATTTTGATCGTAACAAGTAGAGAGGGTATCCAAACAAAGTACAACAAATTAATGACACGGCATCCTCTGAATTGAATGTTCCAGGAACAACGAGTTGTAAATTAAACAAAAATTGAACAGAAAAATGTTGGCTCATGGGTTATCAACAACCACCACAATTGTTTTCTAACAAATACCAAATTTTCCATAAAATAAATTGAACTTGATGACTCTTTCACCCTAAGCAAGAATCTTATCATTGAGATCAAATACCCATGTTTCATGAGGTTCAATTCAATAAACTATTGAAGAAAGCATGAATTTTGGAATAATAAATCTCTCCAACCTTTAGGGTCATGTAATCACGACTAAGTATATATCTTCCCTCCTTCCCAAATTTGATGTCCGAGATAGAAGCAATAATCTCTGTGAAAAATGATCGGGATCCAGGGGCCTCCTGTTCCTCAAATCTGTATCATAAACAATTTTCTGAGTCTAGCAGGGACGAGAAATTACATACATGTATGCATATAATAGGAGGCTCCAGAAAAATGCTTTTTTTTTGGTAGACAAAACTTGATTTCCCCTGTAAAGAACGAATTGAATAATCTATTTTCCTTTAATTTTTCCAACAAACTTAACACAGTTAAGTGTAAGCTATAAGAAAAACTAATAACATATGCAAAAGATAAGCTTACAGTTTGGCATGAGAATCACATAATGCTGACTGCCGCAAGTCAACAAGACGAATTGAACCCTTTGAACTGCTATATGCCAATGTATTACAATGTGTAGGGTGAAATTCTGCTGATGTTATAACCTCTGCAAGAACAGTATCTAGGATCAAGGCTTAATCAAAACTACAAAAAAATTAGAAATGAGAAAGTTTTTTTTTTAAAAAAAAAACTTCAATTTATGAAACCCAATCCACAAGATTAGCAAGTTGTTATCTCTTTGAAATTCTAATAAGTTTTAGTATCAGAATGAACAAGTTCTAATGCTGGGTCCTTTTTATGGAAGGTTTGATAGGTGCCAGTTAGGCACTATACCATGCCTTGCTTGATCCACATAGGCATGCCTAAGGTTTGGGTGCTGTTTACTTCATTCAAGGTAACACCTTGACATCATGGACACCATTTTGACATATTAGCATTGTTTAGTAAAATGATGGGGCCCATACATAGGTTTAGGATTTTACTCATCCCTGAAGGATTACTAATAGGAGGTCTATTCAAACTAGTGTGAAGCTTGGTTTTAAACAAAATATCAGAATAACAAAGTGTGACAACATACGGCTATCTGCCTGACAATAAGCTGCAATCAAATCCTAAATGCAATAACTGCAAAAGTTTTTCCTAGAAAAACTTCATTAAAAATTCACTCTTTAAAAAGCCCAACATCCTTAAAATTTACTCTCAAATCCATCAAACCTAAACACTAATACCGTTCATATTATTCACAAAAACCAAACAGCCATCAATCCAACCATAAAATTCCACCCAACTGCGTGTGAATCCCCTTAATAAGATATAAAACCAATTAACCTCAGTCCACCTGTTATATACTCTTAATTCTCCCAGAAAACCCTGATTCTGATAGGTTAAATCCCAATCTTACTTCCCTTCAACATCACAAAGATCAGGCTAGAACGATTTACGTACAAATAAACAGACCTCAGAAAACTACAACTCTCATGTTGTTATCACTTCTTTAAAGGACAAAACTTACATGGTGGTCATACTGTTTCCCAGTCAAAATGGACCAAGTGTTATGTTTCATCTAAGTGACTGTTTACACTTCTCAACAAATTACAAGGCCATTGATGTCATCTAGATAATAAAATTGGCATTTTGGCAAACAGTATTATATTTTGATTACATAGCAGTAACACCCACTAGTAACTAGATACTGCTTCTAAGTTTTTTTATTTAAATTCTAAATGGATAAATTATTTCAAGTTAGCAACAGACAAACATTTTCAGCAAAGCATAAAAATACAACAGGGAAAACTTACCAGTCAGATCCTCCATATTTGCAGGCTTTACATCAACAATATTAAAACTTTGATTGCTAATTTCCAGGTTCCAAAGATTTATTCGTAAATCATCAGCTGATATGAAAGTTTCACCATCGCTAGCAGATATTTGAAACATACCATATTCCAATTTGATCAGATTTCAGAACATCATGATATACAAAAAATAAACCAGGGTGCAGAAAAAAAAAATAAACAATGCCCTATAGAAGTAGTCAACATTTTCAAATCAACACTACATTAAGAGAAATAAAGATAACAAAAAGCAAGATTCAATGCTGAACAGCCTACGATAGAACCCACAAGGTTTCAAATCACCTGTTATTTGAAATAGAATTAATATGATAATCATGTGCGTGGGCATATACTCTTCGGCATCGAGCCACCAAACTGGTCTCATGGCTGGTTACCTAAATATTTTACAACCACTGCGTTAGCATTAATTGAACAACAATTCAAACTAGTAATTGCCAATGTTAAGGTTTGAAAACTAGCTTCACTACAAACTAAAATACAGTCACAAACAAGCATGGAACAATCAACAACTGAGAAGAGATCATGTAAGTTGGTTACAATTGAGGTGTTGAGTTGAGTGTGAAAGGAAATATAGGGAGAGGGAGAAGGGGTATTTAGAAAAGTACAGCAGTTTACAGTTGTGAAGTAGTTTCTGCATGGTGGAATGCATAGTACGTTCTTCTGGAAGAACCATAGACTCTAAGCTGATCTGATTTTACCTCTACTAGAATATTGGTCTTCTATTTCTTCATTTTGAGCAATACGGTTACCTTAATTTTCAAATATAAATTCTGGAATCCTAACAATATGTAACTTAGTATAGAGATTTGATTATTTTCCTGATGCCTCCTTAAAGATTTCTTCAGAAATCCACTAGAGTTTAGGGTCTATAACATCTTCGATGACATTCTAACAGTAAAAGTATTATTTAAAATAAATTGGGCCTTTAAGCTTTTATTACCTGACCCAAAACTAACATATATTAGGTTGGGGGAAAGTAGAGGGGATGGGAAGGGTAGAAGGGGAGCAAAAAACCCTCCTAACTAAATTTTGGCTCCCCTTCCCTCCAATATTGAAGTGATTTGGACGAGAAAGATGGGTTTAAACATGAAGGTATTTAAAATAAAATGACCAAAAATATCCATTATTTTCCCTCCTCTCCCTTCCTCTTGAACCAAGCAGAATAACCCTCTCCTCCCCCCCTCCCATTAGAACCCTGCCCTGCACTGCCATCCTTCGAACCAAACAATGCATAAGATAAGCAATCTTAAGCAACACAATGAAATCAACCAACAAATATGTTTTTTGTAGTTGTACTAGGCCACATACATTCAACCTGTATCTCCCAGGAGATATATAACATACGGAAAGGACATGACTACATCCCCATTTTGAGAAACCCCTCTCCCACAATAAATAACTGTCATTATCAGTTCCAGACAGAAGGTAGCACTTCAGAACTTATAGACTCTTCCATGTTAATTAATCAATTTCTGGGTTGTTCACAGTAAAAGACCACACCATAATTTCTTATCCCCAAGAAACAAATATTGGTAAAATAAATAAATTGGAAGGGCTGAACACAACTACCAATGGTAATCTTAGTGAAGGTATGCCTCCTGATGGAAATGAGAAATCGTTGCTTAAATAATTGAATGGTCCATCTGGAGATACTCCATTTGCAAGAAATGATCTAGAGCTACTGGAATTACTCGAACTCGCTATGGAGCCATTTCCCATTGCTTTAGGATCAACGTTCATGTCAGAAATTTTCTTGACCTTCTTTTCTTGAACCTGTTTAACTCTCATAAGGAAAAAATACAAATCAGCCAAGAAGCCAGCACAATCATGTGAAATCTTATGAAGAAAATAAAAAAGCAGACAGAGAAAATCCAATCACAGAACAAATTCATATGCTCAAGCAAATACTAAGGGCAGAGTCCATTGGGATTCATTGAACAGCACGGCCATCTTGCACTCTTGCTTATCCTCTTAAAATATTGAAAGTACCAATCATTTAATCAATTAGACATTACAATGACATACTGAATTATAAAATGTTTCAACCATGCAATTACAAGTAATAATTGCTCAGGAAGGAAGTCATGACATTAATGCATCTAAAAATGAACAGCTGACACATGTGCACCATACAAAATGGTTCAATATATCGTAACTCCTAGGATTTGGGCTTAGGGCCTAACCCAAACCCACAAACCGGTTTGTGGTAAGGTTTGCTCAAGCTTTATTTAAGTCATATCTCTAACTAATGTGGGACTAAACACCGCCTCAGAGGTTGCAATTAAGGAAGCCCCCAAAAGGCCCAACTTAAGTTGGGCTAGGGACGACTGCAATTAAGGAAGGTTTTCAACACTCCTACACTCTCCCTCACACCTGGGACTATCGTTCCGCACCTGCCCAAAAAATGCAATTGTGCACTTGAGTTAAGAGTCTAACTTAAGCCTACAAAATGAGTTTGTAAAGTGATTTCCAACCATAACCACTGATTAAAAATATAAATTTGAAATTTGCAAAAGTTAAGCCCAATAACAGATTCCGTTAGAACACATGTGTATATGAGCTCATAAGCTACAACACATGGCCATAAACAGATATACAATGAAAGCATGTCGAACAAGGAAACAAACTTAGTTCAACAGAAATGTATCCATGTGTGTCATTAATAAATAAATTGAACTTAAATCGCCTTCAACATCACATAAGTGAGCATTCACTTCATACCTTCCAATATTTGATGGTTTTATCATTTGTAGATAGAAGGAATAAAGCACCATTAGCGGTTTGACACCATTTGATTTTGTTAATTTTCTCTTCTATTTCCAAGCTCTTAAGATAGTCAAACTGAAACAACAATCACACGTCATAGATATTCACAATTCTGCTCCTCGGGCATTTAGGAGCATTAACTGATGACTGAAAATTACCTCAGGCTCATGACTCTGAAACTCTGTTTTATAACGGAACTCGGGATGTCTACTAATAGAATAGTCCATCCTCTCCATATCCCTTCTTGATCCACGATGCTGCAAGATATAGTAGTATACATAGATATTACAAAATTAAGGATGCAAGATGGAATCTTCAAAACTATGTTTGGTTATGAAAGAAATTGCTGAAGCCAAAATCAGACTTACATCTTTTGTATCTGTTCTCTCAAAGAGAACTACTCGACCACCACGATCACCGGTAGCAAGATGATCACCAGACTTGTCAAACTCAATAGCAGAAATAATGTCCACTGTAGAAAAAAAATTGCACAAATAATTAGGAAACATACACATTAACCTGCTACAAAAGCTAACCCAATCATGTCAATCACTCCATACTAGAAGACTTGACAATTAAGTTAATGGTCTCAGTATGCTGAGAATAAATACCCAACAATAACCCATCAGGTTCAGAAGATCCATGTTGAAATTGCTATTCTTTCTAGTCTCTTAAACCCTTGTACCATGAAATAGATCTTAGTTACAGTTTGAGATGAGTACTGCATGTTTGCATTGAGTTAAATCAACTTTCGAAAAGCAGAAGGTTTTGGTGCTCAAAGAAATCAAGTCAGTTCTCCAAGTCCGAGCTCTAACACGATACCACCATAGCCTTGTGGCGTATTATGTCAAAAATTTCCAGAGCTATCCAAAATTAGAATCAAACAAGTTCAGATAGACAAAACTTCAAGAGAACTAGTATCTCTAGTTCTTCCCTCATATAAGAAAATTTATTACATGAATATGTTTCACAATTCAATTGCACTGTGTCCAAAAAAGAAACATCTTTCTAAACTACCCAACCCAAACTGCATTGTAATAAAATATTGTGGTGCAACCATCCAGATGCTCGATGCATACTCATCCTCTTCTTCCCTCGAAACTACCCAACCCAAATTCCAAATGCCACCTTACTATAATAGTAAGGTCACATATCTAACTAACTATTACAGAAAAGAAAAACATTGCTTCAGTTTTGTTGTCGATATATATCATAATTCTCCTTTGTTGACAGAAAATGGCGTTTCTCCTCTGCGATACAAACAAATTCGCTACACGCCCATTCCTAAATATATCGGCAGAAAAATCACTACCAATACTCCAACGAATCAAACACCACCGACCCCTGAAGCCAAACTCCAATGCCACTGACCAAACTCCACACCATTAAGATCTAAGACCTAGCAGCCAAACTCACATTAAAAACTAAACAAACCAATCCACCTCAACAAAAACAGCTAGCAACACATCCACAAGCTAAAAACACAAACTATAACCAAAACCAGCATCATTAAGTCCCATCAATGCAAAACCCAACCTCCAAGCACTACTTCCCTCCCCCGCAAATAAAAAAAAACACTCTCACAATCACACACCGATTAGGCAATGACCCAGAATCCAAAACAACAAGGGCGCAACGAAATATGATCCGAAACAGATCGAAAGCAAGGAAGCAAACCCTAATCCCAACACATCAACAACTGGATCCGACAAAGCAACGTAGGAACAATTACCTTCCTGAACTTCCTCCCCCGCCGTACGTTCCCCGAAAACCTGAGAGAATTTCCACTCCAGCGGCTGCGGTGGACCCGCCGGAGCTGCCACGACCTCATCACCACCGTTCATTTCTCAATCAACGGTTCCCGGAAAATCCAACAATCTCTATCTAACAGAGCGCATCGAAGGAGTCCTTCCCCGTTTTCACAAGATCATAGTTTCCGAAACACCCACCAAACAAAGATGCAATTTTTTTAATCTCCTCTCACCCCCTTCTCTGGATTTCCAGTTCAACCATTGGAACGCCCAAAAAAACCCAATTTTTTTTTCCTTTCTCTCTCCTCAAACCTCAGTCCTTTCTCTCTCTAAAAGGAGTAAAATGGGATTTTTTGGGGATTAAAATGGCCGAGTAAACGGTTCTTTGGGTTTTTTTGGAGATGAAAAAAAAAAACACACGCACGCACACACACTCTTCTCTGTCTACTCTCTCTCTCAATAATACCTTCCTCTTTCTTCTTTTCGTACGTTAATATATATATAATTTCCCGGTCCATGATACCCTCACGCGTCGGTCACGCGGGGTTCTCAAAGCGCCTCCTTTCGATTGGAGCGGGGCTGAAATGTCGTCACAGCAACCGTCTGTGACACACCATCCGTCAACGCGGGTAACCCTAGAGAATAATTTTTAGACCAGTTGAATTTTTCATTAATTAACAAAGTACTTGTGAAAGAACCAGGAAATTGTTGGGGAAAAAAAAGTTTAAGGTGAGAGTGGTGAAATTACTTTTTTGCCCTTGCCTTTTTCCCCCCTCAGATATTCTTTCACCACCCTTCTTGAGATCTTCCATCACAGAAAAGTGGGCCATGGGGAGTGGACTGGGGCATGATCCAACGGCTGAGATTGCAAGGGCTTTTCAGTGGAAGCAATCTCAGCCCTTGATGAGAATGGTGATGCATGGAATATGCAAGTAGAAGAAGAGTGTGATTGATGGAAGTTCTTAAGTGCTTTCACTCAACCTCATCCAAAAACATTTGCATCAACACTTATTTGTCTTCTTTGATACAACTTTTATTTATTTATGTAATGTTAGAGAATCATATTCCAAATGACAAGTGTTATAAATGGCAAAATTAAATATCTAAAATAATTTTATTTATTTTTTACTTTTACTTTGTGATTTTATTTTTCTTTTTTTTTTGCATTGTGTTTTTTTTTTTATCTTATCCTCATGATCATCACCAACCAAACATTTGGGGTGTGGTACGATTGGGCAGAAAAAGTGAAAAACAAACCACGTTGTTGGAAAATAATTATTTTGGAAAATGAAGATAAGTTTTTTGTAGTTAAAGTTTTGGATTTTTCTTTGCCAGAAAAAACAATCCAAATTCCAAAACACAGAACACAGACACAACTTCATTCCAGATTGTTGTGTTTTTATGCACTTATATAGTAATCACAATTAGTATGACAGATGTTGATTTAATTTTCTAAGATCTTCTTTCCAACTGCACAATTTGTTTCTAAATATGTGTTGTGATTGCAAATGTTATTAAAAATGTATTGTCCTTATACATTATTGGATACCCTCATGTGTTATGTTTGAATAACTACTCTTCAAGAATATATTTAACATAATTATTATACAAAATATATGCATAATATTAAGATTAATTTGGTAAATTATGTTCAATAATAACAATTTATGTTGACACTATAAATATATTCTTTAAAGATAAGATAAATATGTGCATTCTAATAATATTTATTATTTCAATTATCAATAACCACTATTTGATTGTGATCTAATAGAGATAAAAGAACACTCAAAACATAAATCAATTAATATTAATTTATTTAAATTGGATTGTATTTTCCTTCCAAAAAAGGTATTTTGGATTTTTTTTAAAAATTTTCAATCCAGATTAAGTCAACAAAATATTAATAAAATAATTTAAAATGTGATCAGATAGATAAATAATTAGTGGATAATATAAACTTAGAAGAATATAAAAGAAAGTTGTTGATAAATAGTCTAAAAAATAAAATTGTAGTATTATATCATAAAATATATATACTTATATAGTTGAGTTTTTTAAGTTTAGTCTTATTAAACTCGATACTACAACTTAGATATTATCATGTGTACAATTGAAATTAAATTTGATGAATCAAACTAATTAAGTTTTAAAAAAAATCTCTAAATTATAGTTATTATTTATACTGATCTTTTAATTAATTTTTTTATTTTTAATTGTTTGAATTGTAAAATATAATTTCTAGTAATATTGATTATATAAACTATAATGATATAAACTATGATTTATTCAGTATTTATTAGGTTGATTTAATTAAACTACATAATTTTTTAAAATTTAATTAAAAATTTAAATATATTATAATCCTCTAAAC
>Ga0123341_1005766_pt1 | contig 11098 bp, 18 predicted proteins | sample Turbeapinknodule_FD_89959 | JGI IMG/M metagenome (GOLD analysis project Ga0123341, IMG submission 89959) | Root nodule microbial communities of legume samples collected from Mexico - Turtle bean Mexico pink nodule | ecosystem: Host-associated > Plants > Roots > Nodule | place: Mexico: Nepantla...
TATGTTCTACTAAAAATACTCAAAAGTAATTACAAAAGAAAGACATCCAATGATGCTTAGTTGGCCCATATCTTCTATTTGTTGGGCTTGAGTTGAAGCTTGAACTTGTATTTGGGCTTGGGCCTCTTCCATCACTTATTGCCAAAGGGAAGGGCCCCAGAATGTCGATTCCCCATTTGTGAAAAGGCCACAGGCTGTAAATCGACCTCAGCTCTTCTGGCAGCGCCTTATGCCAGTCGGCGTGCTGTTGACATTGCTTACACCGCTGGGCGTGACTTATACAATCTTCTCTAATTGTGGGCCAATAATAACCTGCACGGACAGCCTTCGACGTCAAGGAGAGCCCTCCTACATGGCTACCTCAAATCCCCTCATGGAGCTCTGCCATTATACATGTACACTGGTCTCCTCTTACACACACCAGAATCAGGTGGGTGAACCCATGCTTATACAGTTCCCCATCCACAAGGGTGTACTTGGCAGAATTTCTTTTTATTTTCTTGCCCTCCTCGGGCTCCAATGGGAGTATCCCATCATCCAGGTAGCGCCTATGTATACCTGCATGGGATCCCCCTCTTCCAGCGAAATTAGGTAGGCGCTTACCCTGGGCGTCCTCAGCGTCTCCTGAGTCAACGACTGGTGACTCCTCGCCTTTCCCCTACTCATGCTGATCTGATGAACGCCTACCATATTATCAGCGACAAACGTTCGTGGTGTTTTGAGGGTTTCCTGTATCACCGTCCTCTGCCTTCCCCCTTGCCTGAACTGGCCAGCTTGGCTAGCAGATCAGCGCGGGCATTCTGCTCCCTTGGGACATGTACCAACTCAAACACCGCGAACGCATTCTTCAAGACTTTGACGTACTCCAGGTATGTGGCCATCTGTGGATCCTTGGCCTGGTACTCCCCGGTCACTTGACCCGTAACCAGCTGAGAATCACTCTTTGCTAGCAGACTACGTGCCCCCATTTCCTTGCCTAAGAGCATTCTAGCTGTGAGGGCTTCATATTCTGCCTGGTTGTTGCTTTCCTTGAAAACAAACCTCAGGGCATGCTCAATCAACAACCCGTTTGGCCCTTCCAAGATCACGCCAACTCCACTCCCCTGCTGATTGGAGGACCCATCCACAGAGAGCACCCATCTGAAACTTACCTCCTCTTCCAACTGCGTACCTTCTGAGCGTACCTTCTGAAAAGAGCTCTACCACAAAGTCCGCGTACACCTCGCCTTTGATGGGGCCTCGTGGGCTCATACTGAACGTCGAATTCCTAGAGGTCCACCACCCAGCGCACCATTCCTCCTGCCACGTCTGGCTTCTGCAGCACCTTCCGATAAGTCCGTCATTACCACCACCGTGAAGCTCTGAAAGTAATGACGAAGCCTCCTGGCTGAGAACACCACGGCCAGGGCTGCCTTCTCCAGGGCCTGGTACCTCACTTCTGGCCCCTGCAATAGTTTGCTCACAAAGTATATTGGCCTTTGTATCTGGTCCTGCTCCTGAACGAGGACTGAGCTAATTGCCCAAAGTACAACCGGAGCGGTACGCCCAGTTGTGGCTTGCACAGCACGGGAGGAGCAGTCAGATACTCCTTTAGCTTGAGGAATGCCTCCTCACACTCCGCGGTCCACACGAACCGGTTGTTTCTCCTCAAACACTGGAAGTAGGCCGAGTGTGCATTAACCACTAAATACCTTATATTCTCTGTGCGGGATGCAGAGTCATCCATAAAGGTGGTCCTCAGCTCCAAATACCCCCGCACTTCCACCTGATCTCCCGCAAATTCGTACAAACCCTTAGTGTAAGGTCTGAGCTTGTCAGGAGACAACTGCAACTTATTAAAGGTGGACCAGAACATTACATCCGTCGAACTGCCTTGGTCCACTAACACCCTGTGCACCTTCCTCCCTGCGGTTACCACCGAAATCACCACAGGGTCCTTATCATGTGGAATGACGTCGCGAAGGTCAGCCTTCGTGAAAGCAAGGTCAACGTCGAGCACGTCATCCACCACCTGCTCTTCTATCGACATCACCGAACGTGTATACCTCTTGCCCTGAGAGGCTGTGCACCCTCCACCTGAGAATCCACCTGAGATCGTACGGATCTCTCCATGAACACGCATCTCGTGCCCCTGATCTTCTCCTGACATTGTTAGGGTCACGGGCCCCTGCGACTTCGTCAGATAATCATTCAGGAACCCACTTTTCACCAGTTCGTCTAACTGAGGCCCCAACACCAAGCAATTGCGTATGGGGTGACCGAACGCCTGGTGAAACTCGCACCATGCATCCTTGTGAGGTCCCAGCACTTTTTCAGTCTTCGTCGGCATCTTCAGCCTTTCCGCTATGTTGAGCACGGCTATGAGATCCTTCAACTCCACCACGAAACTGTGCCTCACAAGCTTATTCTTCCTCGCATGCCCCTTAGCCTAAGCCTTCCTAGGCTCACAGGGTTGCTTCCTCCCCTGGCTCTTCTTATCCGTTGTAGCTTCATGCACCTGCACAACGCCTAATCTCAGCAAAGGTCTTAGGGCGGCTCCTGATTAGGGATTCACTGAAAGGACCAGAACAAAACCCTTTCCTAAACGCATGAACCATCATCGTCTCGTCCTTGGTGTTGACCTTCACCACCTGCGCCCCGAAACGATTCACAAACTCCTTCAGCGTCTCCCCCTGAAACTGCCTCACGTCAAAGAGGTTGTAAAAATTGGGTGGGGGAGCGCAGTTCGCGATATAATGCTCCCTGAACAGCTGCGACAACTGTGCAAATGAGGTCACGTGGCCGTCTGGGAGGCTGATGATCTAGTCCATCACCGTCCCTACCAACGTGTTCATGAACAACTTGCACCTCACAGCGTCAAAACCACCACCCAGCATCATCTTTGTGTGGAAAGTTGTGAGGTGAGCCTCTGGATCCTCCATTCCAATGAACGTAGCTTTCAGCCCCACGAATGTGGATGGTATCACCGCATCCATAATCGCCTGCGAAAAAGGCATGAGGAACTCTCTAGGAGGCGTAACGCATTCTTGCTCCTCTGTTTCACGACCCCCTGCCTGGTTTCGCAACCCACACCGCAACTCCTCATTGGTGCGGTGCAACTCCTTATTTCTTGCTTGCGATGCCACCAGGTCCATCTGGATACACTCCTGTTCAGCCCTCGACGCCGTCATTGCTTCTTGGAGGCCTTGCATCATTTCCATAACCTGTTGAAGGGTCAAACCTGCACTTCCAACTAGTGCAATAGAACTTTGCCTTGTATTCCTCATTCTTGAACGTTTCTTGATGAATCTTGAACTTTCTTGATGAATTTTGAACCTTCTTGATGAATCTTGAACTTTCTTGATGAATCTTGAACTGTCTCGTGGTTGGGACAGATGTTTTAGAAAGAGCCCCACGGTGGGCGCCAAATGTTCCCGTCGAATGACCTAACTGTCTTTGTGTGTCTCTGATAACTTCGTGTCCAAGAACCCTCTGCTCCCACAGTCCCTTCCTCCGATGGAAACACCTGAAAACAGAGAAACAAAGTGCGCCCTCGCGACCGTTTGCACTCCGACGATCAAGTCAGTCTTTTGGGCAATGAAAACCAAACTCTAACTCTGAGATCACTGTGTGTTCTCTCTCTCTATATTCTTCTCTCATAAATGTGTAACTTGCACTAATGAAAGCGTAGTGTGTTCTGTCAAACATGTAAAACGTAAAACGTACCGCGGTCCCTACACCCCATGCACGGATCCCTTGTGATTTGGGCCTTTCCCTACTGGTGACTAGGATGTGGCTTGAAAACCACCTTGTTTATCCATCTTTGCTGTTGAGGTGCCGAGGCCCGAGGACTCCGATGCGGCCCCTTCCTCGGCCACACTTACCCGTGAGCCTAAAGAAACTCCTTCCTGTCCTGTTGCACTTTCCAGTGGACCCCTCCTTCGGGGTCCCACCATGTTCACTTTGGTCAGCCATTCGTACGGAGAGGCCTGGATCACGAGGATCCGTGCATGAGGTGTAGGGAAGCGGCAGTACACCCTACCGTTAGAGAGCTACTGGGACCGGTACGACTCGCCAGAGTGTCGTTCCAGAGGCGATTGGCATGCATGGCACGTGAAGGGGTAGAGTGCGCTCAGCATGGATGAGTCCTCTGATATTGGGCGCATGAGGCAACGCCTGAGTGGTCATCCCACGCTAGATGCATTTCGAGAGGGCAGCCTCGCGCACAGGAATTTCCCTAAGTTGGGTTACGGGGTCGCGAAGGCGCGCCTGCAGCAATGCTTAGGTCAGAAGAAAACACGTGGCAGAAACACTTAGAAAAGGTATATAAGCCTTTCTGAAAGGCTAATAGAGGTACGTTTTTACGACTGACACACTCTTCCAGAGACTTAGGCATTTCTGGCAAGCTCTGAAAGGGAGAGAGAATTCTGTTAGAAAACCGTTAAATTCAGTTATGCGCTACCAAGAACACTGAGCTTGTGGTGTTCCGCGACGGTAGCGCGATGGTGTTTTCAGCCATACTGACTTGAGCGTCGGAGTGCAAACGGCCGCGAGGGCGCCCTTTGCTCTTTTGTTTCAGGTGCTCACGACGGAGGAAGGAGAGCAAGATTGAGCGAAGACGAGGGAGCTTTCGAGACATGGATCGTTGAGACGAACAAGGACCTCTTAGCTCAGCTGGCGAAAACATTTGGCCCCCACCATGGGGCCTGTTCTAAAGCATCTGTCCCACCGCGAGAGGTTCAAGAGCTAGAGAAGTTGCAGAGGTTTGTGAAGTTCGTTGAGGTTTTCAAGAATTTGGTGAAGTTCGTCGAGAATCTTGGAACGTTCGTCAAGAAGCTTCAAGATTCACTCTATTCTGCAAAGATTCGCTAAAATCCTTCAAGAATCACCAAGAAATTAGGACCACTAGGCAAAGCTCCACCGCGCCGGTGGAGGAAGGGAGTTTGACCTTACAGCAGGTCATGGAGATGATGCAAGGTCTTCAGGACGTGATGGCAGCGTCACACGCTGATCAAGAGCACATTCATATGGACTTGGCTGTGTCTCAATCAAGAAATGAAGAGCTGCGTCGAGCGAATAAAGCGTTGCGACGTGAGTTACGCAGCCAGAGGGGATTCGCGAGGCGGAGGAGCATGACTGCGCGACCCCTATAAGGGAGTTTCTAATGCCCTTCTCGCAAGAAATAATGGATGTTATGATCCCGGCTACAATCATGGGGCCGAAAGCCACGTTCACAGGAACGGAAGATCCGGAAGCGCACCTCACGACATTCCACACTCAGATGATGCTTATTGGTGGTTCTGATGCCGTCAGGTGCAAGTTGTTCATGACCACGTTGGTAGGGATGACGATGGAGTGGTTCATCAGCCTTCGGAACGGCCACGTTACCTCATTTGCACAGCTGTTAAAACTGTTCAGTGAACAGTATATAGCAAATCGTGCTCCCCCGCCCAATTCTTACGATCTCTTTGACATAAGGCAGTACCAAGGGGAGACGTTGAAGGAGTTCGTAAATTGTTTTGGAGCTCAGGTGGTGAGGGTGAGCACCAAGGATGAGTCGATGATTGTCCATGCCTTCAGGAAGGGAATGTGCCCTGGGCCTTTCAGCGAATCGCTTATCAGGAGTCGCCCCACGACATTCGCTGAAATAAGGCGTCGTGCGGTGGCGCATATCGTAGCGGAGAGCGAAGTAAGTGAGAAGCGTGCGAGTGTTGTCCCAACGCGCCCTAGAACATCGTCTCGTTCATAGCCTTTGAGGGTGAACGAAACAGCGACAGGAAAGAAGGGTTAGGGAGGGAAGCGATCCTATGAGTAGAGGAAGCCTCAGGCTAAAGGGACGGTCGATCGCCAACAAGCCGGTGAGGCACAACTTTGTAGTTGAAGTTGAAGGACCTGATCACCATGCCCAACATAGCGGACAGGTTGAAGATGCCAGCCAAGTCGGACAGGATGTTGGGACCGCGTAAGGATTTGTGGTGCGAATTCCATCAGGGGTTCGGTCATACGATCAACAGTTGCTTGGTATTGGCGCATCAGCTGGATGAGCTAGTGAAGACCGGTTTTCTAAAACACTACCTGGCGGGGCCAGCAGGTGCTGAAGCCTCGGCTATGCCAGCAGATGACCAAGCCCATGAGATTCCTATCCATGGGGAGATCCATACTATTGCAATCGGATTCTCAGGCGGAGGCTGCACCTCCTCCCAGCGCAAGAGATACGCGCGTTCGGTGATGTCGGTGGAGGAGCAAGCAGCGGACGAGTTGCTCGACGTCGACCTCACGTTTACGAGGGTCGACCTTCGTGATGTTGTCCCCCATGAAAACAACCCTGTAGTTTCTGTTGTAACCACAGGGAGGAAGGTGCATAGAGTGCTCGTGGATCAGGGGAGTTCGGCAGATGTCATGTTCTAGTCTGTTATCTCCTGACTTGCTCAGGCCATACACGGGGTGTTTGTATGGCTTCGCGAGAGATCAAGTGGAGGTGCGGGGTTATTTGGAGTTGATAACGACTTTCACGGACGGCTCTGCATCTCACAAGGAGAATATCATGTATCTGGTGGTGAACGCCCATTCAGCGTACAACATTTTGTTGGGCAAGCCAGCGTTGAATCGACTAAGCGGGGTGTCGTCCACCCGCCACATGAAGATGAAGCTCCCAGACCTGAGTGGGAGGGTGATCGTGATCACGTCCGATCAGCAGGAAGCTAAGAGGTGCTATGAGAGCAGCCTCAAGATGCAGAGGGGGGTGATCATGGTGCTGGAACGCCCGCCCCTGGAAAAGGAAGACCGCGCAGGAGCATTCGGGAGAGGCGACCCGAGCCAGCTGAAAATGTTGTGGAAAGGCAGATAGGCGGTAAGACGTTTAAGCTGGGAAAGTTGTTGAGCCTGTTCGAGCAAGATCGAGTGGCCGGGGTGATCGCCCAGCACTTGGGCGCCTTCGCATGGTCCGCCTCAAACATGCCAAGCATCGACCCTGATTTCCTATGCCACCGCCTTACCATGGATCCTAAGGTAAGACCTGTCCGCCAGCGTAGGAGGAAGTTCAATGAAGAAAGGCGACAGGTCATGCGCGAAGAGACCAAGAAGTTGTTGGATGCCGGCCACGTCAGGGAGATTCAATACCTTGAGTGGTTGGTTAACGTGGTCTTGGTTAAGAAGGCCAATGGGAAGTGGAGGATGTGTGTCGACTTCACTGACCTTAACAAGGCCTGCCCAAAGGATTCGTATCTCCTGCCCAGCATCGACGCGTTGGTGGACAGCGCCTCGGGCTGCAAGATGTTGAGTTTTATGGATGCGTTTTCGGGGTACAATCAGATCAAGATGCACCCATGTGATGAGTGTAAAACGGCGTTTATGACTGAGACGTCCTGTTATTGCTATAAGGTGATGTCGTTCGGTCTGAAGAACACGGGCACCACCTATCAGAGGTTGATGGATAGAGTCCTTGCACCGATGCTGGGTAGGAATGTGCAGGTCTACGTGGACGATATGGTGGTGACCTCACAGGAGAAAGGGCAGCATGTCTCAGATTTGGAGGAGCTATTTGCTACGATAACCAAGTATCGTTTAAAGCTGAACCCTGAGAAATGTGTGTTCGGGGTTGAGGCGGGTAAGTTTTTGGGTTTTCTACTCACAGAGCGTGGGATAGAAGCAAATCCCGACAAGTGTGCAGCAATCCTCGCCATGAGGAGCCCGACCTCGGTGAAGGAAGTTCAATAGCTGACAGGGCGGTTGGCGGCCCTGTCTAGATTTGTATCAGCTGGAGGAGATAAGGGTCATCCTTACTTCCAGTGCTTGCGAAGGAACAGCCGGTTCGTGTGGACAGAGGAGTGTGAGGCAGCGTTCCTCAGGTTGAAGGAGTACCTGGCCGCTCCCCCAGTCTTGTGCAAGCCACAGACTGGCGTGCCGCTTCGGTTGTATTTTGCTGTCACAGAGCGAGCGATCAATTCAATTCTCGTCCAGGAGCACGACCAGGTGCAGAGACCGATCTACTTTGTAAGTAAGGTGCTGCAGGGACCAGAGGCAAGATATCAGGTCCTCAAGAAGGCGGCCTTGGCCGTAGTGTTCTCGGCCAGGAGGCTCCGCCATTACTTCCAGAGCTTCACAGTGGTAGTAATGATCGACCTCCCCATCCGGAAAGTGCTGCAGAAACCGGATGTAGCTGGAAGAATGGGGCGTTGGGCTGTGGAACTCTCCGAGTTTGATACGTAGTTATGAGCCCCGGGGCCCCATAAAAGGTCAGATTTATGCGAACTTTATGGTAGAGCTCTCCTTGGGGAATGAGCAATCTGAGGAGGAGATCAGCTTTAGGTGGGTGCTCTCTGTTGATGGGTCCTCCAACCAACAGGGCAGCGGAGCTGGCGTCATCTTGGAGGGGCCGAACCGGTTGTTGATCGAGCAAGCCCTAAGGTTCGCCTTCAAGGCAAGAAACAACCAGGCTGAGTACGAAGTCCTCATAGCTGGGATGCTCTTGGCCAAGGAGATGGGTGCGCGAAGCTTGCTGGCAAAGAGTGATTATCAACTAGTGACAGGTCAGGTGACCGGAGAGTACCAGGCCAAGGATCCATAGATGGCTGCGTACTTAAGTTATGTGCAGGTTTTGAAAAAGGCTTTCGCAGTGTTTGAGCTAGTGCATGTCCCTAGGGAACAGAATGCCCGCGCTGACCTGCTCGCCAAGTTGGCCAGCTCAGGCAAGGGGAGAAGGCAGAGGACAGTTATACAGGAAACTCTCAAAGCACTACAATCGTTCGTAGCAGATAATATGGTAGGCGTCCTCCAAGTCGATTCGTCAAAGAAGGGGGCGAGGAGTCATAGGTCGCTGACCCAGGAGACGCTTAGGGCGCCCAGTGTGAGTGTATATCCGAACTCACGAGAAGGAGAAGACCCCATGCAGGTATGCGTACTGGAGGAGGGGGACACGTGGATGACGCTCTATAGGCGCTACCTTGCTGATGGGATACTTCTAGTGGAGCCCGAGGAGGGCAAGAAGATAAAGAATAACTCTGCAAGATATACCCTCTTGGATGGAGAACTATTCAGGCATGGGTTCACACACCCAATTTTGATGTCCGTGAGCGGAGAACAGTGTACCCGGATCATGTCCGAACTCCACGAGGGGATTTGTGGGAGTCATGTTAGTGGCAGATCCTTGGCGTCGAAGGTTGTCCGCGCAGGGTACTACTGGCCAACGTTAAGAGAAGACTGCGTGAGATACGCCCAGTGGTGCAAGCAGTGTCAACTGCATGCCGACTGGCACAAAGCGCCGCCAGAAGAGCTGAGATCAATTTATAGCCCGTGGCCTTTCCACACATGGGGAATTGACATTCGGGGGCCCTTCCCATTGGCAATAAGGCAGATGAAGTACTTGATAGTTGCTATCGAGTACTTCACGAAGTGGATTGAAGCAGAACCGGTGGTGCAGATCACCGCCCACAAGGTACAACACTTTATGTGGAAGAACATTGTGTGTCGCTTCGGTGTGTCGAGGCGCCTTGTCTCCGACAATGGAACACAGTTTGCGAGTCAGCAGTTGGGTAAGTTGTGTACGGAGGTAGGCATAAAGTAGATGTTCGCATCTGTCGAGCATTCCCAAATGAACGGGCATGTGGAGTCTGCCATTAGAATTTTGATCTGAGAACTGAAGAGGAGGCTCGAGAAAGCTAAGGGAGGTTGGGTAGAAGAGGTACCCAGGGTTGTATGGGCTTACCACACCACACCTCAGTCCTCAACGAAGGAGACGCCCTTCAGCTTGGTGTATGGGTCGAACGCGATGATCCTAGTCGAGATTCAGGAGAGCTCGCCACGTTTCCAGAGTTTTATGGCCGAGGAATCCAATGAAGAGAGAAAGGTGAATCTGGACTTGTTGGATGAGGTCAGAGAGGAGGCGAGGATAAAAGCTGAAGAGGTGAAGAGAAGGGTGGAGCACCAGTACAGCTCCAAGATAAAGCCCTGCCAGTTCCAAGTTGCCAACCTAGTCATGCGGAAAGCTCACCCATACCAGTTGGAGAACAAGCTGTCCCCCAAGTGGACCGGTCCCTTTAGAGTCACAGAGGTCCTGGGAAACGGGGCGTACAGGCTGGAGACGTTGGAGGGAGGCGCCATCCCTCGCATTGGAACGCAGCAAATCTCAAGTTTTATGTTAGTTAAAAACTCTGCATTGTATTCAGTTTTGGAGAATGCTCTATTTCCTTTATTAAGGGTTTTTTAGTGAAGTCACCCAATAAAGTTGCATTTTGAGCACATGCATTCTCAAGTTTCTTTTGAAATGCAGGAAGGAAGTGGTGAGGCTCTGGTGCTTAGAGTCCTCGAGCGGGAGTGGCCGTCCCCTATAGGACGCCTTCCCCGAGCATAGGCACCGGGCGAAGACAACGTGGTTCAGTAAGAAACAAACCCACAGCCTTGGTGTTTAGAGACCTCAGCAGGAGTGGCGAGAACGCCTCCTCTGGGCGTGGGCACCAAGCGCACAAACCACCTTGACGTTTTGACACCTCGAAGGGAAGCGGCGGGGGGCGCATCCTTTGGGCGTAGGCGTCAAGTGTGAAAGGTAAATGCAATCTAGCTAAAAACCGGGCGTCTTGGTGTGCGAACACCCCGAGCGGGAGTTAACGGATTCCTTCGGGACACCGCCCTCCGGGCGTAAGCATCAAGCCCACGGTCGCCCTGATGTTTAGACACCTCGAAACGAAGTGGCGGGGGGCGCCTCCCTCGAGCGTGGGCATCAGGTGCGAGAGAAAAGTCCTCCTTGCCCTCAAGCGAAGGTGAGACCAGTGATGCATCGGATCGCCTTGATGAAGGGACACCCCGGGCGGGAGTTAACGGACTCCTTCGGGACACCTCCTCCCCGGGCGTGAGTGTCAAGTGCACCGATCGTCTCAGTGTTTAGACACCTCGGCAGGAGCAGCGTAGGGCGCCTCCTACGAGTGTGGGCACCCAGTGCGTTGATTGCCTTGGCATGTAGACACCTCGGGCGGGAGTTAATGGATTCCTTCGGGACGCCTCCTGATGGCAAATTCATGGAGCTCTTCTCGGAATCATGTGAAGAATGGTGCGGAAGCTATGGATGTATATGTGCAAGATCCTCCTAAGAGCTATGGTGATCTTGAAGGTGCATGATGTGTATGGA
>Ga0123341_1005770_pt1 | contig 11096 bp, 10 predicted proteins | sample Turbeapinknodule_FD_89959 | JGI IMG/M metagenome (GOLD analysis project Ga0123341, IMG submission 89959) | Root nodule microbial communities of legume samples collected from Mexico - Turtle bean Mexico pink nodule | ecosystem: Host-associated > Plants > Roots > Nodule | place: Mexico: Nepantla...
GGTGCATGTAGACGCTATTATTATCATTATGATATAGTATTTCTAATGATCATTATTATAATAAATTCTAAAATATAATATGTTATTTCCAACTATCGTACTTTGAATATTAAATTATTGATAATTTATTCTCTAATTTATAATCTCTTAATTTAATAAAACCTAATTTCCAATTTTTATAAGTACTAATAAAATAAAATAATATAGCAATACACAATTTAATTAACCAACATATTCATTCATTCATTGTTTTGGTTTAACATTAAAAAGTACAAAAATGTTCACAGAAGTATGTAAACATGTGTAAAGTTTACAAAAATGTTTACTTACTTCTTTACAATGTTTGTCTTCTCCCTAATCATCATCCCATGGCTTACAGTAGGGAGCTCTACCTATTATCATTATGTTCACAAAGTGTTACTCCTTGTCCTAAAATAATGTAACTTTAATTATATAAGTTAAAGACTTTAATTTTACTTACAATATTTATAATATCACTTCCTAATTGTGGTTGATGTTTAGTAAAATAGATGAATACCTTGATTCTTTTGCTATAAATAGGTGGATTGAGTCAATTCATTTTAATTGTCTATGAAACAAGTTGGGGAGTATATGTAAATGAGTCAACCTACTTCACCTACAACTTTGGTAGGTCAAACCGAAGTACAAAATTTCAGACTCACCAAATAGTAAACTAAATTGAGTTGACTTGATTTTAGCTCAAACGGTGATAACCAACACATGTAAGTTGGATTGACTCGTTTTCACACTCTTAAGTATTTCTTGCCAAAATTTAATATTCTATAAAATTCAAAATATATGTCATGAACTTTAGGTTGTGGAAAGACTAGTGTGCAACGTGGCTAATGTAAACTTTGCATGAAAAAGAAAGTGACAAACTATATTAGCAAGTACATCGATAATTAAAGACTAACTGTATGCACTACATGTTTTTTTGCGTGAATTTTATGTATTCAAATTATATTTGATTAAACAAATCAGCTACTAACACATCATTATTTCACTTGAAAGAAAAACGTTAGCATACATTATAAGAGTTTGAAGTTTTCATTTATGTTATATGTCAAGAAAGTGACCACTATTTAATCACAACATTAGAAGGGCTTGGTGCATTGTAGGGGGTTCAATTCTATTAGAAGGAAGGAGGAGAGAAAAAGCTTGATCTCTGGTTTTGATTACAACAGATAAATGCACAGTTTTAATAATTTTATTGAAAAAGCTTACTTGTTGGATATCCCGATGGTTGGTCGGAAATTTACTTGGTACAACCTGAATGGGACTGTTAAAAGTAGAATTGATAAAGTTCTGGTTTCCAAGGAATGGCTGGAAGTATGGCCGAACAGTACACAATTTATTTATAGCACATTTGTTTCTGATCACTGTGTTTGGTGTTAAAAGATTCCTCTTCGGACTGGGGACCGAAACCTTTTCGTAGTATGGACATCTAGCAAAAGGACGACAACTTCAGAGATTTTCTTCGTAGTAAATGGTTGAGTTATGAGGTACATGGTAGAGGGATGTTTGCTTTCAAAGAAAAATTAAGAGTTAAAATCTGATCTAAAAATTTGGAATATAGATGTTTTTGGCAATGTTAACCAGGTAGGGGATTTACTACAAAAGAAAATTCAAGAGTTGGATGCACGTGACAATATCGGCAGCTTAGATGTGGAGGGTAGAGAGGAGAGGAGGTCTTTGTTGGCAGAACAAAACAAAAAAACTTTTTAAACAAGAAGTTGTTGCTATTCATCAGAAAGTCCGTATTAAGTGGCTGAAAAATGACGACCTTGACTCAAAGTTCTTTCATTCAATCGTTAAATGGAGGAGGGTAAGGAACGGGCTTAATGGATTGTTTGTTAATGGTCGTTGGTGTGAAGATAAGAAGGTGGTTAAGGATAAGGTCAGAGATTTTTTTAAGGTTAGATTTAAAGGATTAGATGGGCCTCAAATCAGGTTGGATAATGTGTCCTTTAATTCTATTTCTAATACTGACAACAAGATGTTGGTTATTTTTTTCTCTAAAGAGGAAGTCAAGTTTGCTATTTGGAATTGCGATAGTTCGAAAAGTCTTGAGCTGGATGGGTTTAATCTCTGTTTCATTAAGTTCTGTTGGGATTTTTTTAAGGACGATATTCTTTTGGCTGTGAATGATTTCGCAGTTTCTGATAAATGGCCCAGGGGGATGAATACCTTGTTTGTATGCTTGGTCCCTAAGTTTGAGAACCCACAACAACTTTGTGATTTCAGACCTATTTCTTTGGTTGGGTGTATGTATTAAATTATATCGGAGTTGCTTTCTTTAAGGCTTAAAAAGGTGATTAACAAAGTCATTGATTCAAGGCAATCTGCGTTTCTTAAGGGAAGGGGAATCTTAGATAGTGTTCTTATGGCCAATGAGGTGTTAGAGGAGGCAAAAAGGAAGAGGAAAAATTGTGTGTTTTTCAAGGTGGATTATGATAAGGCAATACGATTCTGAGGTGGGAGTTTATCTATTATATGCTTAGAAGATTAGGATTTTGTGAACAATGGATTATATGGATTAAATCTTGTATGGAGTCTACTTTTGTATCCGTTCTTGTGAATGGTATCCTGACAAAGGAATTTGTTCCTTTAAAGGGATTGAGACAAGGAGATCCCTTAGCTTTGTTTTTGTTTCTTATAGTGGCTGAAGGCTTAGTAGGAGTGGTCAGGAAAGAAGTTGAGACAGATTTGGTGGAGAGTTTGGAGGTTGGGGTTAAAAAGGTTAAGGTTAATATGCTTCAATATGTGGATGATACTCTGTTTTTCTACAAAACGGCTATGAAAAGTGTGTTCAGTATAAAAGCTATTTTGAATTGTTTTGAGTTGTGACTTCAGGTCTAAAGGTGAACTTTTCTTGAAAAAGCAGTATTGGAGGGGTGGGGGTTGAGCATTATACGATTCATTGCTTTACGACTATTCTTAATTGCGATGTGATGGAAACTCCATTCAAAATACATTGGGATGCCTGTTGGCGGGTGTCATAGGAAGGAAACGTTTTAGGATGGGATGGTGGAAAGAATAAATACTAGATTAGGAAGATGGAAATGTAGGTTTATTTCGATGGATGGAAGGATTTGCCTAATCAAGTCAGTTCTTTCGGCTATCCCAATGTTTTATCTTTCTATGTTTAAATTACCTTCTGTTGTGGTGAAGAAGATTGTGAAACTATAGAGGAGCTTCCTGTGAGGTTGGGGGTTTGAAGGGAGAAAGATTGTGTGGACTTCTTTGGAAAATGTGTTTGAACCATGTGATGTTTGCGGTATTGGGGTTATTAATATCAAGTTATTCAGCCCTGCTGGGAAAATGGATTTGGAGGTTGGGTTCTTCCAAGGGCGGTTGTGGTTGCCAGTATTCTTTGTTGTTTGTGTGGGTTACAAGAGTAATTTACTAACCATTTGTTTTTTGGTTGTAGAATTGCATGGTTAGTTTGGAATCTGTGTTTCTCATGATTAGGATTGGTGTCGGTTGCCCCTCTTGATTCCTTCTCACATTTCATTCAATTTTCTATTTGTAATGCATTTGTATATGTTAACTTAGTTTTGAGGAGTGTGTGGATTTCTGTAGTAAGGGAGATTTTGAGTAATGAGAATAAGGTCATTTTCAATGGATTGTTAATTCCATTATTTTAAGTTGAGGTTGCGTATGTTAGTGTTTTGGCTTCTTTTGTTAGGTGGTAACTTTTCTTACTCTGTTGGGGTGGGTAGTTAGGTGAGGTGTGTTTTATTTTCATGATCTGTATATGGGTTGGAACACACCTAAAATAGTCTTATTTAGTCATTCTTTCTTGCTAATAAAAAAAATCATAACATTTTTACATACACATAACCACGCATGTGTGATCTGATTGAAGTCAAAACCAAAATAACCTGTTGAAGTTGCTAATCTGTAATGTTTGATTGGAAATAAACTCATAATGTCATATGTCGTGCAAACAGATACAAGAGCTTCATTGTCGAATTAAAACCTAACCATTAATTGAGAGGTGATGGGAACGACGAAACCTGCAGATACTTAAGATTTTATTAAAAAAAATATTAATGAAAATAAATCTGAATGATTTATTAGGTGGGATGGCAGAAGAAATCTAAAAGCAATCCCTTTTTGAGGAGTTGTGCCCTACATTCCATCTGAATTTGAGAATAAAAGAGTAAATATTCGCCCGCTAGAATTTGTCTTTTATTGAATTTTTTGTTATTTTTGCCAATTCTACAAACACGGGGTTGATTGAGATTATAAAATTTGATTTGTTGGCAGTGTTTTTTATGTGATTCACAAGCAGGGGTGAAGGTGCAACCGGTGCAACAACTGAATTAAAGGTAATTGCACATGTGCCGTCTAGTGATGTAGATGTTGCTAAACCCAACTTTTTCACATATGATCTGCCAATTCGGGAGCCAAAGCGAGAATAGAACCTGTTGAAGCTACTAATTTGTAATGTTTGATTGAAAATGAACTCATAATATCATTGACAATACAACCACATACAAAAGGTTCAGACAGGGGCTGATTGGGATTACAAACTGATGTATTATTCATTTTTTGCAACTGTTCAACTTGGGCTCTCTTAGCATAAACCATATTAGATTTCTAAATTTTGAGGGAGTAAAATTTGGGTAGAGAATAAGCAGGGAATCACAATACCTTTAAAAGGGTATATTAAAATTTTATGCACATCTATATATATATTCTTTTCGGCGATTAAAAAAAACACACACACATTTTGTACTTTACGTGTGTTAACCACAATTCTATCAAGAGACTTAATTAAAGTTATTAACCGAATTTGCATCTAGTTATAAATAATATATTAATTGATTTGCTTTCATTTTTCACCAACAAAAATGGAAGTGATTAAGTTAGCCAACTGACAGGTACAAACAGGTATATTGTGTGTGCATGCACGTGACATACAGATGAATGCAGAAGAATTGTAGAAGATGCTTAAAAGAGAGGAGCAGATAGGAAGGTTTGTTATAATGAGAGAAATTAAAGAATACAGGCAATAAAATAACAGAAGCATTGTGAAGGATCACAACATATGCTGTCACACCTGCCATCTTAGGCATGAGAGCCAGAGCCTACGTAGAGGACTCGTTTTATGGCAAGGCTATTACTGTACCTGCTTAATAAGATGATAACTTAAAATATAAAACTACCTAAATTCTAGAGCCACTTGGACGCATGCATCTCAATTTGCGCACACAGCTGCACTCACGCAGAAGGGCATATATAGAGAGCTTAATTCTTCTGATCCACACATATTTTTTATACAAAAATATAGCATGTCCTCAGCATCCATAGAACAATTGACATATGGTACCTCAAATAATTAAAAATCGTTTCCATGCACTTGTTTCCTCTATCATTTTTCAAATACGCATATCCCAATATCACAGTCTGAGCTTGTGTTCAGAAACGGGCTTAGCTTGTTCCCTTCATCCCTACTACTCTGCAGTAGCAGCAGTGCCATGTCGTGGCTATCATGGGGTTCAAAGCTTGAGAGTCCATTGGTTTCAAGCGTGTCTTCTTGACTCAGTTGAGAGGCTACGAACTTGTCAAGAGCTCTCCAATCAGTGACTTTCTTTGTGTTGTTGTTGGATAACCTGTTTTGAATGTCTTCATCTTCGTTATTGTCTGATACTAGTGACACTGTGCTTGGCCTCTTCACTAATGGCAAAGACGGGCTTTCTAGCTGAGGAAGTTGTACAAATGGATCTTGGAGCATGCAACTCAAGTTATCTGCTTCTATCTCTTGCTTACACATGAAATTTTGAGCTAAAAAGCTGTGAGACTGCCTTGAAATGAGATCAATTGGATCAACCACAGTGCTTAAACCACTTGCTTCCTCAAAGAAGTAGCTTGAGTCCCATCCTTCAGTAGTCTTTGTTTGTCCCGTGGTTTTTTTCTTGAAGGCTCTGCACACAACCCATCCTTCCTCCTGCAGGAACACAATTAAGTTCCAAAGTTGAGATGAAAATCTCTGGACTTTTATCACTTTACTTTTTGGGTTTATCAGACATGCTACACGGTAGGGGAAGAAAAAGTAAAAAGTTTATCGTTGTTGCTACTTTAAAGTTTTAAGTAAGGTTTTGCTTTAGCTTTCTTAAAAAACTTCCATCTGTTTGGTGAGAGATTGTAATAATTAATTACGTTTTGACAATCAAAATGGCAAGAAAAGTGCGTAGTTGAAAGGAAAGGGAAAGAACAAATTTAATTATTCGCTGCTGAAAGCAGTGACTTTTGACTTCTTGTTGTGGAAAGTTATGTTGCGAGAAAGCGTGTACATGACTTGGTGAATATTCAGAAGTTAGTGGTGCGCTTAAAAAGCGGAGAAAGTGAGAATAGAGAAACCAACCAGTTGCATGATCTGAATTAACTTAAGTGACAACAAACAACGAAGTCTTTTCATAACATGAAGCAGTAACTAGTCAGTATGTAATGCACATATCAAAATTCAAAATAGTGTAGCCAGATAGAGGAAAGAGAGAGTATAAGCTACTACAGTTACTCTAAACACCTACATATAAAAGAAAATGAAAACCAAAATGTATCTGATTTTTTCTATAAAATTAAAAGTGATAAATTGATATTATGGAAAAAGTTGATGGCAAAGTTGTCCAAATAAAGATGGGGAATTGAAAGTTTTAACGTTGAAAACCCTTTGACATCATTAAGAAAGCTATAGAAAATAGAAACAGTGCTTGATCTCTAGCTTATATGTATTGTAGCTTTTTGAGTATGTTTGTGAAAGAGTAAAAGGTTAAGGAATGTGCCATAATTAACGGGGCCATCTAAGGCAAAGTTTGAACGTAAAACATCAAACTCAACCACTCAAATGGAGTTAGCAACAATAGTAGAAGTGCAAAAGAACAAATGGTACTTATTATGCACTAGAGATTAATAGTATGTACGCAGTAATATATGCTTGCCTGTGGAGGTCCATTCTCATCCGATTCAAGTCTATACTCGTGCATGATCCAATCAGATTTCTGTCCATTAGGGGCTCTTCCTTTGTAGAAAACAAGGGTTTTTCTCATCCCAATTAGTTTTGCCTTGTCATACACTGCTTTGTCTCTTCCTGTAGCTTTCCAAAACCCCGCCATGGTAGCTCTATTAGTTCTTGTCCCTGTTGGATACTTTTTATCTTTGTGGCTGAAGAAATACCACTCATTCTGCTCTTCATACCCGATCCTGCATCTATCTGCCATATCATTCACATCAGACAAAAAGAATTAACACAGATCTATGCTGCTAATATTTGATAAAATGAATAAATATGTCATATCAAATATTAAATATTCACAAAACCCTAATAGTTGATTTAAAATGAGTTATGGAGGAAGCTTGCATAAGTATTGTATGTAACTATATTCATATATATACCTTGGAGATCCCATGGTTCAATACGATATAGATCGATCTCTCTGATAACGTCAAGGTCAATCTTTTGGGAAGCCACCTTCTTCCTCAGATAGTAACCAACAAGCTCTTCATCTGTTGGGTGGAACCGAAACCCCGGTGGGACACATGACTCCATCGACTCCATCATAGCAAATTCTGGTACTGCATCAAATTCACCACCACTATTAATACCCACCACACTTGACTTTCTTCATCATGTTTGAATTATAACCAACCAACATTTGATGTGAATGTTAATCAATACTGCTTAATGTGTATATATATGAGAGAGAAGAGAAGTGAAGCCAAGGGATGATACTATAATAGTAAGAAGAGTAACACTATAAGTGATAAAAAAAAAAAAAGGCAAGCCCCAATAAAATGAAACATTTAAAAAATATAATATCAGGCCTTTTAGTGAAAAGGTGTCAAGTTTTATCAGAGATAATCATAAGCTCATTTGGTGATGAGCAACACTCACCAAATTCCATAGGAAATAAATATAAGCGCGTGTTATAAACAAAACCCCATGATTTCAGAAACAATGATTTTCTTCCCTGGGCCGGGTTAAAAAAAAGGATAAGGAATTGGGGAAAGAGAGAGAGAAGAAAGCTAATCATGAGAGTTTAGTTTTCATTAAAAAAAACAAAAAAACAAGGAGTTGAAACTTACCATAAGCCCTGTGTTTGGGCAAGGGTGAGAAACGGACAAGTAGAGGCTGTGCTAATGATGTTGTCTTGTGTTAGTGAATGGTGAGAATGATTCATCACAGAACGGGGTTCCCCATTCCGCATTACCATTAATAATTATGTATATTCTCAAATAATTAGACACATAAGTTAAGCTCAACAAAAACACAACATGACATGGATAAAACAAACGAAAGCAACTTTTTAGGAAACCATTTTATTAATCGTTTTGAACCAGCGGCTCAGAACGGAATGTTCATGCCTAAATCTGACTTCTGAAAAATATTAATGCAAGATTAGCATGCGCTAGCTAGGAGCTGAAGTGGCCAATTGTATGAAAACACATGTATTAATTGAAATGGAAAGAATGAAGAAAGTAGTGTATTAAGAACATAATTAATTATGCTATGAATAAAGAAAGGGCATGGTAAATGGGAGTGACGTGATCACAAATTGGGCACGCGTTTCTCGAAAGAGAAAAGAGTTGGAAGAAAAAAGAGAGGCACCGTTGTATTGGATCAAGGCGATGAGAAAAAGCAAAGGTCGAGAAAAAGTGGGAGAGGATAGGATATAGTAGAAAGCACATATACTAGTGTTGAGGCATTGCGAGTGAGAGAGTCATGGATCGTCTAATTCAGGAAACTGGGGTTCTGACTTTGCTGTCTCTTTGTCGAGAATTTTCATGGCACATCTGACCTCTTTCCTTGACGAACTTTGAGGAAATATGCTGACCCTAAAACCACTACACTTTTATGAGCTACCCTCCCTATACCCTATGCACAACAGATGCAGTTCACCTTTCTTTCTAATGACTTTGGTTTCCACTACAAGCACTCATAATTGATTAGGTTAACTAAAATCAACAAAAGAAAAACATATAGACGGAATGAAGGTTTCCCAAAATCTCCCACTAAATCAAGGTTCAAATTGTTTTGAAAGAAAATTTATATTTAGTATTGATAGACCTTGTGTTTAGAGATGCAGTTCTATGTGACCAAGTTCAAGGAGAAACAGAAGATGACATTGATAAAATGTTAGAATTGTGGTAGTTTAGTAGGAGTGATGCATGTAGTTGTTTGCGAAAGTTGGAAGAGAAAAAGATGCATGGTTTTTGGTTGGAGATGCAGAACAGAACAGGGGTGTAGTAGGATGAAAGCTTACCTGATGAGATAGTTGGTTAAAGGAAGTGCAGTTAATGAAGAGGTGGAGATGAAGAATGAAGAAGCTAGGGTAGTTTGGTAGAAGAAAACAACATGATGATTGATGAGAGAAGGAGAGAGAAGAATGTGAGAAAAAATCCGTTAGGAGTGAGGAATTTGTAAAGAATATAAAAGAGGAAGGGAGGACCGCTGAAATGCGCATGGGTTCATGGTTGTCCCCCCAGTAGCTGACGTCATTGCCTAACCTTCCTACACTGTTCATTACCTTTTCCTTTTCTTTTTGTTTCTTTTTCCTCTCCTTTCTTCACCTTTCCTCTTCTCCATTTTTTCCCTACAACTACACTGCCCGTTCGGACTCATTCTTAATAACTAACACTTTAATTCATTTTCTTATTATTCTTCTTATTTTTCATTTAAGTTTTCAGTAATGTTTACTAAGATTAACACACCCACACACCTCATACTGATTTACTTACATTCTTTTTACACTCATTACTTTGTACTTCCCTCTCTTCATATCCTTCACTTTTCATCTCATCAAATTTCATTACTTAAATATTTTAATTAACTTATTGTAGCTTATAAGTTTTTATTAAAATCAAAAATATCTATTTAATTTATATTACTTTATTGTTTTTAAGCTGTTTTTTCTTATACAATTTCAGTTCACATTCTTGTCTATCATAATTCTTAGGCTTATTTTATAGCGTAATTCGTTAGTTTTGCCTAAAATAGATTATATCTATTATATAAATTTACATATACATTACCTGCAAAGTTAGAGGCTTGAATGTTATTTTCAACGAACAATAAATATATTATAAAAGTACTAACGTGTCGTTAGCTAATCTCACACATGTTAGTTTAATTATGAAGGTTTGCTTAGTGGGATAATGTAAAGGTCAAATAGTAATAAAAAAATCTATTTTGACACTACTTCACAGTATAAGTGAAAGATAAAATAGTACATTTTATTCAGTTATAGATAAAATACTAATTAAACGGAGTCTTTTCAATTAAAAAAATTCAATCATGTTATTCAGTGATTTTTGGATATTAATATATCTATACTCTAATAAAAGTAAAAATCTCATCTCACTTAGTGAGTTAATTATTAGTTATTACTTATAGGAATAAAAAAATATTAATTCATATCCAAAATCAAATAAAATTAATTGGAAAAAACTAAATCATTTTAATTAAAATTTGAGTTCAACAACTTTATAAGGTGTTTTTTTATGGGGAAAAACTAAATCGTATAAGTATTAAATAGAGGATTAAATTTAATTGAAACTAAAATTTATAAGACCAAATTTCTATATAAAGGGGTTCAAGAATTTTTATTATTATTTTTCTTTCACAAAGATTTAGGATTGGTTGAAAATGCTAAATTCTTTTTATACGTGGACATAAAAATTTGGTCATTGTGAAAACCAAATTGGTTCTCCACAATCTTTCTCTTTTTATTAACGTGTTCTATACATATTTTTCTATGATTTTATATATAATGACTATTTTTTGTATTTTAATAATACAATTTTAAATATATTCCCTAATTTTTAAAATAGAAATTAAAATACTTCTCCTTTACTTATCTAACTTAGAGAATAATACAATATTTTTATACATTTCTAAACGTCAAGAAATTATCATTAAGATCCCTTCCTTTCTCTCCTTATATAATATTATATTAAAATTAACACTAAATAGAAATATCTTATCATACATGGTTATATATTAAAACAATAAGAGCTCGTTATATATTGAATTATATATCCTTATATATATATATATATATTAGATTATA
>Ga0123341_1005772_pt1 | contig 11095 bp, 4 predicted proteins | sample Turbeapinknodule_FD_89959 | JGI IMG/M metagenome (GOLD analysis project Ga0123341, IMG submission 89959) | Root nodule microbial communities of legume samples collected from Mexico - Turtle bean Mexico pink nodule | ecosystem: Host-associated > Plants > Roots > Nodule | place: Mexico: Nepantla...
TAAAAATTATAATTTTATTTTGTGGAGACACAAACGTGCAAGACACAATAAAATAGAATAAAAACCAGGGTCACCGAGCAATTCTTAACCCCACATGAAAAACAAATATATTATTGAAAAACTAATTGATTAATACCTCAAATATTATATACTTAAAAAAAATAAATTAAGAACTGTGTCAAAAGTGGTGACACGTCAGCAACAAAAGAAGGGCTGTTTAGGTAATTTCGTAATATAACAGCAAGATGTGGAGGGTATTTGAGTCTGAAGAGGGAACAGTAGCCATAAAAAAGGTATGGTTTGTTGAATTTTTATAAATATATTTAATATTTCGAATATTGCTTCTAATTACAGACCAAATAACTTTTTTATTCCTAAAAGAAAACTATTTACTTTTGGAAAGAAAAAAAATAAAAAACTGTGGTTTATTAAATATATATGTTAGTTGAACATAATAAAGATTTAAATTTAACTCAAGATCTTGATGTGAAAAGACATTCTTAAATCTATTTTTGTCTAACTGCAACACAAAAACAGAAGGGTCTTTGCTGGTGTTCCACACATAATTAATGAATGTTACAAAACAAACAAATAAACAAATAAATAAATATTTGAAAAAGCAAAGGGAAATGAAAGTATTTATTATTAAGAAAAAGAAATTCCTGGCCATTATTTTCATTCCCGTTCTCATTTCTCACTGTTGAATCTGAATTCTTCTTCTTTTATTATTATTGTTTTGAGACCATTTCTCACCTGACACATCCATTCCAATTCCTACCTTCGGCTTCGGATTTCCATCTCCACCCGTCCAAGAATCTCTTCTTCTTTTTGCTGTGAATCGTGGTCTAAGAGTAGCAGCAGCAGGGGAGCCATCTTTGGAGTAGACCCAAGTTCTGGATTGCTTCGTTACTCAAGAAAGGAAGCTCATTTCAACTTCAGAAGGTGGTTTCTGAGGTGCCCAACAAAAAATGGCAAAGCGTGGATACAAACTACGTATCCTTTTTCACACAATAAATTATTAAATGTGTTCTGCTAGAGAAAATGGTTACCTGGAATTGTTTGTTTATTTTTTTTTTAAAAAAAATAGTTACTGGTAGCTGAGTTCCTATTGAAATCTAGATTAGGCGTTTCTTTGCAGCTTCAAAGGGTTTTAGTTTTTTTTTTTGCTTTTTTTGGGTTCAAGTTATGGGAGAGGGCAAGGTGGGATTTGGTGTGCTTGTTTTCTGGGGAAAAAGAATTGATGCTAATTTTGGTAGTTACGATGGAAAGTTTTAAGCTCTTTACATTTTTGCTCGGTTTGGTTACCCTGAAATTGTTGCAGAAGTTAATGGGAACTTTCAATTTTAAGGTTTTCTTTTACCCCTTATCCGTACTTCTTTTCCTTAAATTATTTGAAATATTCCTCATTTTCTCTCTCTCTCTGGTCTTTTGGAAATCAGATGTTGAAAGATATGAATTTTCCGGGTTTAGGATTTTTAATTTGTGGGGTCTTGATTTATTTACTTCTTCAATCTGGCTCTCTGTGTTGTTGACTGTGTTGGTCTATTTGATAATGTGAATTCCTGAGCCAATAAACTGTAGAGGAATTTGTGGCTCATTCAGCAAGCGTCAATTGTTTAAATATTGGAAAGAAGGCATGCCGTCTTTTCATTACTGGAGGTGATGATCACAAGGTCAATCTCTGGACAATTGGGAAGCCAACTTCATTAATGGTCAGTGCCATTGCTTGCTTTGTTTTTTGTAGCATTCTGATTGGGATATGGGTACTGCTGGATCATCGGCTCGGCCACTTTAATGGAGGGTCTATTTCTAATGCCTCCTACTTGTTTTACAATTGTTATTGTGTTTTCATTACTTATCTGTTTCACATTTTTGGCACTGCCACTATAGGGAGGCTACTGCGAAACTGGGATTTACTACCATAGTCAGATCATAATGATAGATCATCTGTAATAGTTTTCCTGATTGGATTCCTCATTATGAGTTGTGTGTGACTTTGTTTTGATGGAAGTAGTGCCAGGTGGCATGTATAACTGTGACCTAACAATGCTTGACTTGCTGCTAATATATGCAGAGCTTGTCTGGTCATACTAGTCCAGTTGAATCTGTCGCATTTGACTCAGCAGAAGTGTTAGTGCTTGGTGGAGCATCAACAGGTGTGATAAAGCTTTGGGATTTGGAAGAAGCAAAGAGTAAGTCAATTAGTCTACTAAACCATGATGAAGTTAGGATAATATTAAAATCTAGAATGGTGCTTATCTGAATGTAAACTAGAGAAATGAATAATGGGTGATCATAAATAAATACTTGACTAAAGAATTACGAATTTGGCAGTTTGGCTATCTACCTTGCTTGCACAATTTTATAATGGAATCCAGAAGTACTGTTACTACTTCTGATTTTGAATTCTTACAGCATTTTTCAAATTTTGGTCACCATATATGATCCTACCTCTGATAATTCTTCAGTAACACTTCTAATATATTTGTTATTGTTCTTGAAGTATAGTGGTTCGCACAGTTGCTGGACACAGGTCCAATTGTACTGCTGTTGAGTTTCATCCCTTCGGTGAATTTTTTGCATCTGGCTCCTCGGACACTAATCTAAAGATTTGGGACATAAGAAAAAAAGGATGTATTCATACGTACAAGGGTCATACCCAGGGCATCAGTACTATCAAATTTACTCCAGATGGTCGTTGGGTTGTTTCTGGTGGATTAGATAATGTTGTGAAGGTAACAACAATATGCACACTCTTAAATCGATGATGCTCTAACATGCAATAGATTTTAACTTCCAAATCTTTTTTACCAATATATCACGAATCTGTCTCACTCCATTGTGCAGGTGTGGGATCTAACAGCTGGGAAGCTCTTGCACGACTTTAAGTTCCATGAAGGACCCATTAGATCAATAGATTTCCATCCGCTTGAGTTTCTCCTGGCCACAGGTGATTTAGTAACTTTTTTGAACAGTTGAAGGATTTAATAGTGGTAGATGTTTATGTATTGGGAATATAGAAAGATTATTTGTTTCATAATAATAGCTTCTTTTATTGGATAGATACATACATACATAAGATCTTTTAGATAATGTTAATATAAATCCTTCTTAGTCTACTCTTCATGTTTATACTAATTTTGTTGAGCCCCAAACTAAATAGTGAACTTAATGCACAATTGTTAGAAAACAAGGAAAGTATTATTCTTTCCTTCTCTAAGTATTTTACTTAATTTCAGCGAGAGAAGTCTCGCAATTATAGGAGATTCAAACTATGAAACTTCCACATCTATATTGTAGATATCAAATTTGATCTTACCGAATTCTGTAATTATCAGTTAACAATTAGTCTCTCTTCTAAACTAACGTATTATATCATGAGTGTATTAAAGCCTATTTATGCGTAAAAGATAAAGGAATATGTAATTTTCAGATATTATCAGACGTTTGACTTGGGGATGTGAAATTTGTTGTATGTCAATAGTGATGTGTTCTATACTTGGTCTTCTCTACCTCCAAAATTTCTACAAACTTATTGTTTGTATACATATGATGTTAGGATGTCCCACATTGGGTAGGAATATGGCTAAAGGAAATCATTATAAGGCTTGTCTAATAATCCTCCCCTCTTGATCTAACTTCTGGGGTTAAGTTAGGCCTGGTTTATTACTAATATATGCAAGTTAATGAAAGAACACTTATTGAAATTCACAAACTACTTTACAGGTTCTGCAGATAGAACAGTGAAATTCTGGGATTTAGAAACCTTTGAACTGATTGGATCTGCCAGACGTGAGGTATCTAAACTTTCTGAAAGGAAACAATTATATTCATTTATGCTATAATTTGTTCTTGCATCTCTGTCTGTTCTGTCTCTCTTTCACTAAATCTCTAGACAAATTTTGTACTACAACTAAGTACTAACTTCCATGGTTACTCTTTTTCAACTAGTAGTAGTGTACTGAATCACCCTTCTTGACACTTCTTTCCAGTTTCTCATCACATTGTTGTTAGCTGCAGATGATTTTGTGGTGAAAATTTACTGATGTAGTTATGGACAAGAACATCATTCTATTTTCTGCATTTGGTTAAATTTTTTCCTGTAACCTGCAGATTATAGTGTATTTTGTCTTAATATTAAGCTTATAGATGCCTAGAGTGTTCTTGTGTTCTATATAGTACCTTATATGTATCAAACATATTGCCTTTGAAATTTTAAAGCATGTCTAACTGTCCACAATCTGCCAAATACAAGTACTTGAGGACCACAATAAAATTCATATTCTTTGAGAAGTGTAAATTATTGCATTTTCTTTGATAACTATAATATCGCTTTTAATTGTATTAGAGATCTGAAATATATCATTACTTTTATAAGGCTTCTGGGGTACGCTCAATAGCTTTTCATCCTGATGGAAGGACCTTATTTACTGGACATGAAGATGGTTTGAAGGTAAAATAAATGCAATTTTTAGATTATATATAAATTACTAAGACAGCATTTGCAACTGATTAAAGATGTCATTTGCTATACTATACCAATATATTGTAGGTGTATTCATGGGAACCTGTTATATGCCATGACACTGTCGATATGGGATGGACAACACTTGGTGATATTTGTATTCACGATGGGAAACTTTTGGGGTGCTCATTCTACCGAAATTCTGTTGGAATCTGGGTTGCAGATATATCGGTACGACAAACTATTTTATCAATTTAGATTGATTGCTTCCTTTTCATTTTAATTTAAAGACATGTCATGCTGTTATATTTATATATTTAGCTCTATTATGATTTTGGGTTTGTACTTGTGAAGATGTGTATGCCATCACTTCAGCCCTGCTTATGCAATACTGAAATTGGGAAAAAATTTAATAGCCTGGAAAACAGAATTCCAGCACATTTAATGATTTATGTATATAGTGCAATAGCACTCCAGGATAGCTAGAGAATTAAAAAAAAATCCACCATTGCTCATTATTACTATTATGGGTTAATAGTATCAGTTTTATATGCTTATTTCTCGATAGTAAATAGTTGAGACGACACTTCAAATAATATGGGTATTAACTGCAATATTATTATTTGGTATCCATTTAGTTTGAATGAAATATATTTTTAGATCGGTTTTTTCTCTTTATTTTTGTTGGCCATATTCTGACTGGTAGTTTCACATTTCAGCTTATTGATCCATATGGTGCTGACTTCGATCCAAAAAAAAATGAAGTCACAGAACAAAAACATGATCTTCAGAGAAGTAAACTAGAGAAAGTAGAAGTTAATGAAAGACCAACCTCTGGGTTGCGCAGCATGTTTCCCGATGAGTCAAAAGAGATAAAGAATATATATATTGACTGTAAGCCTATGTTTTTTATTCTTTTGTCTTTTCTTTGTTACTCTTTGGAAATTGAAGTTCTGTATTATAAGTTGCACTGTTTTTGTCTCATTTGATGGAGTTTTGCTGCATTTTAATGCTTTGCCAACACAGATATTCCTTATTGCCATTGGTTAACTTGCTAAAACCAACCCATACTGAATTACTGTTCTTTAACTGCTTTATCTTGCTATTCTTGACAATGTTGATTAAGTTAGGTTTAGATTTGGATTTGTCAAGGTTCTTACACATTTGACATTGCAAGAGTCTATGCTGTATAGTACAACCTATCAGATTAGTAGACGGGATTCTCCTATAAAGCATCAATGGCTGTTTTAGCAAAGAATGTGTTTGTGTTTGCAGCTCTGTTGAAGTGACTTATACTGAATTTAATTTTACATGGTAATAGCTAGTAAATTTCTTGACATGATGAATGAGGATAGATGCATAGTTCTGGTGTCTATGTATTATAAATCTGATCATTTTACCAATTGTGTATCTAATAAAATGCTTATTTCTTCCACGTAAAGCTTCTGGAGGGAAACCTTTTACATTACCGAGATCAGGGTCTTTAAGTGAAAAAGTAGATCTCCCTGAGGAATTCAAGGAAATTTGCAACTTGGGAACAATGAAGCAGAGTCCTGCGACAGGAGTTCGAGTAAAATCGAATGAACAAGCAATTAAAAAATCTTTCATTGCACCGAACATTGTACCTCGGGATGTTCCTGAGGGTAAGATCTCAGCAAAATCTGAAAAAGAGACCATCACCTTTTCAAAGACAAAACCTGGAATGTTACTCAAACCGGCTCATGTACGGAGAGCATCCACTGGCAGATTTGATGTTGATAGATTTTCAGAAGATATGAAGTCTGGAACCTTTTGTGATCCTGCAATTAAATTAGACAGCACAAAAGAACCCAAGTTCCAAACAAATCCAGGACCTCAGAATGAAGTCAAAGAATCGTGTGAAGATAAACATCCTATCAAGAGTGTTACGGACAAGTTTGACAAGATCCTATCTCCGAGTGTATTTTCCGAGCAAAAGAAATGTAAGTTTTCTTATTAACCACTGAGCATATCAAATGCAAGTTATTGCCGATTTTATAGTTCCCTATCGTGTTTTCTTAATCTCCTTGATCTTGTTTATTGCTATAAACAAATTCTCTTGTCTCAGCTATATAGCATGAGTAGATTGCTAACTTCATTAGCCTCAACTATTTAAGCTCTCATTTATTGAATTGTTGTGTTTTCTCCTTTGATCCTAACCTATATTTTTAGCTAACGCCACTTGCTTGCTTAACCCTCTCAATAAAGGCTAATTTCTAATCATATTTTGTTTCTTGACCTTTCATCATACTTGCAAATATTTACATTTGCCCCCTTGATTTTAAATATATCGAAATGTTATGAAATTCTCTGTAGCAAAATTTACCTTTGTCTTCCAACTTTTATTTCCTTTGAAAAATAGTGAATAAACTATTGGCTAAGACTCTGGACAGCTAAGTTCTTTTTAGTGATGTGAACAGGCAGATATTCTGACAAGTAGCTTGTTGAGATTTTGGTTCTGCTTTAGTAAAATGTCGAACTTCCATGTATAAGGTCATTCAAATAGAGATGTTATGCATATTTTGGCTTATTATTTATGATTGAAGTTGAGTCTTTTGAGTTTACAAGTGACATCCTTATTATATTTCAGGTAATGAATCCTCACCTCGCAAGGAAGAAAGTAGTCCAGTTAAATACGTCAATGGAGGTCTGCAATCCCTTATATATGCAATTTTATATTTTATAAAAGCCACTGAAAATTGAATATTTTTGTGTTGTATTCTCGCAGTTGCTGTTGTACGCGGAAGGACCCGGTCATTGGTTGAGAGGTTTGAGAGAAGGGAAAAGATTCAAATTGATGAAGATCAAAGTAATGTATTCCTCCCCACGATAAATGAAATAAATGAAACGAGAGAAAAAGTTCACAATGAAGATCAAATTAAAGCATCTCCCGCATCTCCCCCAGTCACTATAGTATGTGAGAGGAGAGAAAGAATTCCCTTAATTGAAGATCAAAAGAATCTGCCCTCCATTCCCAAGACGACAATATTTGGAACTGATAAATCTCCTGACACACTGGTAAAATTCAATCTTCACTTTACGAAAGTTTTGATATGGTGCATATCCACTGAGCTTCCAGTTTGTTTTATGGTGAAAATTATGTTTGTTATATGAAGCTAACCAATTGGAATTTTGATGGGGTTGATAATTTGGTATGGGTATTTGTGGCTTTTTTGGGTGATAGGTTTTGATATATGTAATTTCAAATTATATCAGGAAAATATGTATTTTATTCTTTCAAGTATTGGTTTCTCAGTTTTTCTTGTGCATGTTATCAGGTTTTTCTTTTTTCTTAGTTCTATTAAGCTATTATGCCAGAAAACCCAGACTTAATAAAATAAAGAATGCAAAATTAGACCCATCTTGCTAATGAGCTTCGGCAACAAGCAAGCTTGCATCCAGATTGAAATTTAGTTTAAATGATATGCGTTCTTTAGTTGCTGATCTGAATATCTGGTTAATGTAATTGCTAAGTTAGTCTAGAGGAAATAAATATCTTATAAAAAACTATTATCTAATAAACAGGCTCAAACATTTATACATGGCATTGTAAGTTTAGGAGTTAGTTTCTCAGATTTTTTCTCTTGAACCACAATCTGAATGCACCCCGATCCAAATTTGGATCATTGATCAAGTGTCATTGCTCTTCTTTCTATTTTTATTTCTCTAAAATTCACTGTCTATTTTCTTTTATAATGTACCAAGTATAAAAAAGGGATTTCATATGCCTTGAAAGAATGTGAAAGATCAAATTTAATCACGAACTCATTTTCACAAATGTTACTTTGAGGTAATTCAACTAAATAGTATTTATGTTTACCAATATTGCAGAAAGTTGAGCCTCAAATTTCTATAGGGGATTCAAACTCTGCAAATGAGGAGAAAATCATTGAAGGACTGATGCAAACTCATGATGTAACATTAAGTAATCTTCGCTCACGCTTGACAAAGTTACAGGTAAGTTTCGCCAGTTATTAATATTTGTTTGCATGCTTGGTCTTTATTCATTTATATACTCAATGTTTCAGTCTGTCTTTTTCTTAGGTGTGATAACAGTGTTAGGCCTTATGCTGTAACGCTGATGTGCAACTGTATTATTGTCTGCTAAACAGGGCTAAAGAAAGAAAATGATAAAAACTATAACCATTTTGTAATTAACATCACTCACTGATCATGGTAATACTGTTTACTTTTATAGGTGGTGCGGCACTTTTGGGAGCGCAATGATATTAAAGGCGCTACCACTGCTTTGAGAAAGCTGCCAGATCAATCTGTGCGTATTTTACGAGTAGTATGCTACTTGTAGGCTTATTTTTGTAGTGTTTTGTGCCTAACTAGGAACATATGGTTTTCTTATTGAATATACAGTCCTGAAAATATTCTTGCTGATGCAGGTTCAAGCAGATGTTATCAGTGTCCTTGTGGAGAAGATGGAGATTTTCACCATGGATTTATTTTCTTGCTTACTTCCTGTGCTCACAGGCTTGCTGGATAGCAAGATGGAAAGGTAATTGTTTATTAATATATTGGTTTTGAAAACTCGTGGTGGGATTTGAACACAGGGCTTGTTACTCTTCTCATTTTTACTCTCTTCTCACTGTCCAGACATGCCAAGGTGTCACTGGATATGCTGTTAAAGCTTGTAGCAGTTTTTGGTCCAACGATACGTGCAACTGTTTCAGCACCTCCCTCTGTTGGTGTTGATCTACATCAAGAGGAAAGGTGACCTCCATTTCCACATATTATTCTTTTCCCTTTCTCATGTATTTTATATGTGAATGAAGCTAACTTTTATAAAATCTTGAGGACAGACGGGAATGCTGCAACCAGTGCTTTATGGAACTGCAAAAGATCCAAATGATCCTTCCAATACTGATACGGTAATCATGCAGTTTTTAATCTTGCCACAAATATGTAAATTGAAAACAATTTTGTTCACGTGCTGGTCTTTATTTCAGAATTTTGAACATTCACTACTTGACATTGAAAATAACAATCTTGTGATGGGAAAATCCGAGTAGGGCATGCAACTATAAATTGAAGTAGTAAAAGGAATATTTCAGAATTTCATTTTTTTTCCCTTTTTGGCAGATTATTCACCTTTCTGTTTTTTATGAAAGCATAAATCTCTCAATTTTCCTGAATAAGTATTATTAACATATTACCAGTTTATTTACATCCCATCAAGGTATTAATTATTTTTTGTCTCTTTGGTGAGGAATGTGGGGAGTATCCGATTGAATTGAGTAACATGATGCTCAGTATTTTTTGAATACAGTGTTATGTGACTTTCACTGACACCTAATTTACTTGTAGATTCAGAAACCCAGAATCACAGCTTCATTTTCTTTTTTGCTGCAGGAGGGGTGGAATATTAGCCAGGTCCGCCCTAGAGTTAAATCTTGTTATTCAGCAGTCCTAACTGAAAATGCTGTATGAACTTTATGTCAAATTGTGAAGGAGTGACATGGCCCAATATGCTTTGAGGCAGGACTGTGCTCAAAACTTGGAGGTTTGATGTTGGGTTATTGTGATCATAGCCTACAATTTTGTCTTGATGATTTGCTGTATTAGCTGTCATCATCGGCTTTGTTGATGGAAGAGCATTATATCTAATGATATTTGGAAGAAAGTTGTTAGACGCTTAAAGCTGGAAGCAGCCATCTGAGGATCTTGGTCTTCCAACAGTTGTTTGTGAAGGCTTGTGTCCATATAACTCCACTGATCTTGGCTATTGCTTGTACGTATTTTTTTTTTTCTTCAATTTGTTTTCTGGTTACTACCCGTTATACTGACCCCAACTGGGTTTGGTGCACCTTGGTGCATATAATAGTGACTATCAGTATCAGTCAGATGTATGTAGTAGTAGTAATAGTCATGCATATTTCTATGTATATCTCATGTTCTATGTTCAATGAAATGGAGCTTCATTTTTTTGTTCAAACTGCTCCACCTTCTTTTATTATACTGCCTACCTTGTCCTTCAGGATTATCATCTTATAGTCAAACTTACTGTGATTAATTTATATTACGAAGGAGATTTTAAGTTTAACTCAACCTCCAAAAATCGATTTATGAGGTGATGTTTGCATTCACTTATATATTCTATAAAGTGTCTTAATCTCTATCTAGTTCACTTAAGATCTCCAACAATTTATTGTTCACCATAACCAATCTAATGTTATATTATTGATATAAAAAAACTATTTTTTTCATAAAAATAGAAAATTTAAAATTTTGTACTTGTTAATTATTTTATTAGAAACTTGCGTTATTTCATTTTATTTGTTGGTCAAGAAGACTTCCAAAGTCGTGTTCACTGGAAAAATGAGAAAAAAAGGGACAAGAGTACGTGGAATTGTGTCTGATGTTTGAGTTTTGGCATAAATAAGTTAATGTGAAGATGATATTAGACTTTAAAAACCCTAATAAGAAAATTGACGCTACTTTCATAATGTATAATCAATAAGATTTTCCCCCTTCTTATACCTTTTAAAAAAATCTTAAAAAAAAAAACAAATTAAATTTAGTTCTTTGGATTTTTAAATATGTGATGTCTATTTAAATGAAGTGTTATTTATTTAGTTATGACAAATTAGGTTGGATTTGAAA
>Ga0123341_1005774_pt1 | contig 11094 bp, 9 predicted proteins | sample Turbeapinknodule_FD_89959 | JGI IMG/M metagenome (GOLD analysis project Ga0123341, IMG submission 89959) | Root nodule microbial communities of legume samples collected from Mexico - Turtle bean Mexico pink nodule | ecosystem: Host-associated > Plants > Roots > Nodule | place: Mexico: Nepantla...
ATATAATATAATGTAGTTTTACAAAAAAAATAAATTTAAAAGTAAAATATTAAAAAAAATTATAAATAAATTCAAAATAATTCATTTTCACTTATTTTAAATTTTATCTTTCTAAATATTTAAATAATTTATTTTTCTTTAATATTATTAGTTGATAATTTTTTTACAATAAAATTATATTATTGAAGATGTAACATTTAACGAATCAAGATTAGAGTTAGGAAATTTTGAGTTATGCAATCATATTTGATTATTATTTTTTTATGTATTTCACTTTGGTGTTAACTTGTCATTAAGTGATCATAATGATTATTTGCATCGATCATTATCGCATAAATATTATCGTTGCTTCTTAAGCGACAATGACTATCGCTTAAGCCATTGCTTGAGGTTGGAATAAGAGAGATATCAAAGTCATTTTCTCTCTTATAAAACTTTAAATGCTCAAACAATGTAAAATCAAAGTTTTTGGTAGTTTTATAGAATTGGGTGGCTTATGCAATAAGGCACATAATTTAAGCAATGATGTGACACTTGAAAATACATAATAAATTATAATTGAATCACTTCTATCAAAGAATACATGAATGTATATTGATGAAACAATGTAATTTGTAATAGTTGACACCTTTCAGAAGACTCATAGTGAACATGTCCCACTAGAGATTAATACTTGAACAATTCCAAGCTTTTTTGAAATGCAAACCTCAACTCCATGACATTAAGGTAGTTATTTGCACAAACACTAACACCATAGTGCAATAACTTCCTTCATTTTCTCACCATCTAATCTATTGATCTACATGATTTAGATTATCAATGAAACAATACAATCTCCTTTCCTTAATGAATTATTGTACACAATAATATAAACGTTATGACCATAATGTCATCCCATGTATCCCTTACTATACATCCATAAAGGGCCAAAACATATCCGTCAACACACCTATAAAGGGCAACAACTAATAAAAGGATCATCATACCATACAAATATCACATACAATATATAACTCAATGTATATTATACACATGCTTGCATCTAATCATCATCATCATCATCAATATCATACATGCATATAAACTTATCAATCTCACATATATAAATATCACCACTTGCTCATCATCAACACCATCTTACCATCAAGTAAATGTGAACTTCTCTTACTTTAGTGACTTTGCTTTTTTAAATAAATGAAGACTTCCTTTACTAGTACAAACTCTAGAGGAGTGAGAATAGGTACGACATCTCTTTCTCTCTTAAGGAACCTCTTGTCACTTAAGTAATCATCTCCAAAGAAGATAGAGTTGGTTTGACCTCTCACTTACTCAAACTCTCATTCAACATTTGAGTAACCATTGATTGAAAAACATCATCTTAATGATTAAATGATGATACTTATTAGTATAGTTCAAAAAGTGCCAAAAACACTAAGCACAATGTTCACACACCTCATAACTTGTAGAAACCCATGCATCACTCCCATTCATCAATGTTTGAGCGACCTATTGTTACTTGAACGTCACTTGTTCCAGAAGAGAAAAAATTATCTCAATCTCTTTCTCACTCAAGCCTTAAGCCATTGTTTGAGTGATATACTTTATCACTTGAGCTTCTATGTTGGCGCTTGAACAATACTGGGTTGTGTATGCAATGATCACTACTTAGACATTGTTTGAACAATAGTCTACCACTTAAGCAATATGAATCCAAAAAACAAACAAACCAAGAATACACAACAAGCCAATTCCAACACATGTAACATGTTTACAATCACTTGAAAAAGAAACCAATTTTGAATACCCAAATTAATTATATAATTTTCTTTATTTTAAAATCTCAAATCAAACTTTCAACAACCGCAAACATACATGCATTAACATGCTTAAGTATATACTTCCATGCCACCACATTATAGTTCATTTCTTTATTTTAATATCTAATTAGAATAGATACTAAAATTAACTCTCCTTAATCAAAATCTTCTTTATACACTTTCAAATTTTTCTAAAATGTCTTTTGGAATTCAATATAAGACTTATACTGACTTCATCTTTCTTTAAACCACAATATCAAGATTGATCCAAATACTCAGATTTACAAACGAACCTAAGAATAATGAATCATGGTAAGTTCATTATAACTCAAGTCACACATCTACATATGTTATAATATGCAATAACTCTTCTCTCAATTTTTCACCACTTGATATCTTAGTTTACGTAATTTATATTATCCATGAAACATGAGCATCTCTATAATAGCATAAGTATTTTTACTTAATACACAACTCAAACAACAATTCACATGCTATCCATATATGACATTATATTCATATAATTTAACAATCTTCGTAATTTTTACATGCAAAAATCTATTGACCATGTCAATATCTCAACAATGATGTTGAAAATTTAATTAAATCGGTACATCCAATCTATTACTGTTATTTAGTATTTTAAGATTGTAATTTTTAACCATTATTAATAAATTAATTATATTTGTATCCTTAAAACCATATTTTTTTAATGGCATAATAACATTTATTTCAATATATTTATTCACTAATATATTATATTATAATTGACCACTTAATTTATTTTGTCTTTAATATATATATATATATATATATATATATAATCAAGTTATTATATAATCAATAGTCTGATTATGGTTAACAACACGAATAAATTTAAGTTAAGCTAGACACATATCGCGTACACATGCATGCTTATAGATTATAGTAATACCATTATATTTAATGAGTAAAATCAAACTTCCTATAACAATAATAAAATAAGACAGAGGAAAGGATGCACCAATATTAACTTTCACATGCATTTCCCATATAAAATATTTTTATTCATTGTCTATCATTAATAATTTCCGATTTCAATGTTTTTGAATCCTTCAACCAAATAATCCAGAATTAATAATAATAAATTTAATACTGCTAACATAAAACCTTTTTTAGAAACAGTAAAAATTTAAATATTAGTTTTTTAAAAACTAAGAAAGTTCAAATACATTTAAAATTTTGTTAGGTTTTCAGTTAACTAAGTAATTTTTTATTTTATTTTGATTTTTATGAGATATGGTTATTATTAATCATTCAAATTTTTAAATTAAGAATGAAAATAAAAAGTTAATTTAAAAAACTTAAAATTATTATTTTTATATATAATAATAAGATACACGTCGAGGGCATGATACATGTTTCACCAAGAGGGATACACCGAGGGGTGAGAGAAGCGAGTCCAAGTCACAGTCATAGCGAGACAGCCCCGTGAAGTGCGGGTGAGAATATCAGTGTCCCCAAAGTGAAAACAGAGTGAAAAAGAAAAGAAAATAAACGACTTGTGTGCGTTAAGGTTAGCGGTGGTGTGTATGTGTTATGTCTTCAAGTGTCCTGCATGCATTTTATGCATATGTTGCTTTGCATGCACACACACTCTCTCTCCTCTTTCTCTCTCTTCACTTTCTCTCTCTACACAGATACACACATCCTCGGTTTCTCTCTCTGTAAAAATTCAGGTCAATTTCCATTGCCTTATGCTGATTTCAGTGCTTTCACTCTGTTTTTCTTCGCTGCTCTGCCCATCTTCTTCCCCAGCTAAGTGTTGATGTAACAGATGATGTGTGTGGTTGTTAAGATTTGAGGAGATAGATTGATAGATAGAGATAGCTAGCACTGCGAAGTTGGGTTCTTTTTCGTTCATGTGAATGACCCATTGGTTGGCTATCACTTGGGGTGGGACAAAGGTTTGTTTTTTCGTCTTGGGGTTCTGTTTTGTTATAACCCCTTTTTGAATCTTGAAGCTTTGTGCATGGGTGTATATGGAGTCTGAAAAAAATTGTGAGGATGGGTCAATAGTTTTTTTTTTATTGTTTTGGTTTTTAGGGTTTTTGATTTTGATTTGAGTTTTGGATTGTGTTTCTTTGGCAGTGGAATTTTGGATTTTGTATTAATGGGTTCTGATATTTGCGTCGTTAATGGTTCGTGCACTCATGAATGGAGAAAGGGGTGGCCTCTGCGATCTGGTGGATTCGCCCAACTGTGCTGCAAGTGCGGGTAAATTTGTGTCCTTTTCCTTTGAATTTCATCTATTCGTCAATAATGGGGGGAGTGGCTGATGCAAGGGTATTTTTGGGGATACGATTTTTGGGACTCGTTCATGTTGATGTTGTTTGAAAAATCAGAGATGTTTTTGGGTTTTTGATTTTGGTGTAATTAGTCTCGTGAGGATTGCAATTGTATTTGTGAGGTTTGGTTTGGTCTTATTTTTATTTGCCCTTCCCGGGATTTTCTGGTTTTAAGTGTGTGTCTGTTATATATCAAGAAACTATCGCATTGATGTGAATAAGAAAATCAAATTAAGTGCTCAACTCAGAGAAGAATATTTATACCATGCAATGCTATTTACTCTTCTGATGACAATATGAAGTTGTTGTTGATGAAGGGCGGGGATCAGTGCTGCTAATTTGGGAAATATTTCTAGAGAATGACTTGGTGAGGGTGTTCTGGTCATAATGATTGTGAAATAAAAATTCTTAATTGTTATATTAAAAAATAGATTATGCATATTTTATTTCATTATATATATTTTGTTGACTAATGTTGGCTTATATCTGTAATGTTAGATTTATGGAGGAGTGGAAGGGTGACATCCTTGAGCCATTGTAAGTGTCATAATGTGGTGATTGTATATATGCCAATCTGGCAAATATATTGTTTTTTCTTTGATGTGAATGCAGTAAATGCATGATTAGTTCATTTTCAATATTTTAGTGTAGTTCTACTATTCTAACCAAGGTTTAAAATTGTGGTTTCTTTGCAATCCGTGACATTGCGAGAAATTGCAGGTATATGTGACTGATATGGCAGCTATAGTTGCAGACTGTTTTTTAAAACCAGGATTCCAGCATAACTTTTTAATTTGGTGATTGCTGTCATAGGCGTTACTACTTATTGCAAAAAAAAACATTTATTTTATCCTTCATTATGATAAGGAAATTTTAGTTCAAGTGATGCACTAGTACTTATGTATATGTGTCTAACTGAATCTATTTAATTTTTAAATAAATGTTACTTACAGTTTTTTCTTCTTCTGTTAGATAGTTTCATAAAATTCTACCCGGTTGCCTTAATTCTAGTGCCATGGTTCTTGTTTATCTTGGAAAGTACTTTTCTTTATATAACGAAGTATCTTGCTCCTTGCTAGTGTAGGGTGTGTTAAAAAGAGTTGATTGCATATGGGAATCAATAATTGAAAATAAGAATGGATCTTAGGTCTAGTTTTCTTATTGAAGTTTTGTCTTGGTAATGTAATATTTTCTCCCTCTGCACATATCGTCCCTCAGTCATATCTTTGGTAGTTTTGCCCTGCATTTTTATTATTAATAATTCATTTACTGATTCTTTATATTTCCAACTTGGAAATCCTTAATATGTCAGATCCACATACGAGAATTCAGTTTTCTGCAGCAAATTCCACCACCAACAAACTGGTTGGAGGGAGTGTAACTTTTGCAACAAGGTAAAATGGTAACCTATTTTTATGTAACTATTTAGGCATTCCCTTTGTTCCGTGGTCATTGAAGTCAATTTGTTTTGGTTTGGCAGCCTATCCACTGCGGATGCATGGTATCTAGATCTTTGTTCGAGCATCTTGACTATGGTGGTATAGGATGTGTTAGCTGTGTAAATACTAGCCAACTTAGTACGGTGAGTTTATCTGGAGTTTTTCCGGGATAACTTATTTTATTGTTATTTTCTATTTAATGCAACATGTCTCATTTATTGCTAAATCTTGAATCTGGGATCTCACTTGTACTCCTTGTTGTCTAATTTTCTTTACATTGTCTAGTACAATATTGGTTTCTAGTATTAATTTGTAATTAAAATGGTTGCTAGCTATTTAAATATTTAGCTTTTTTTTTTGCATGGCTTTTAAATGTGTGGGCTGGGTATCAATACTCAAGTAGGGACGTTACTTTAGCAATGTTTAATTAGTTGTGGGTTGTCTTTTATTGTGCAAGAACGCATGTTTGACATCATTCTTTTGCCCCATCATCTATGTGGAATGGATGCATATGCTTTGGATTTGGATAACTCCTATATAAAAGAGACCATTGGAAGACCTCAAGCTTGTGCTATAGAATATCTTCTAATTATGTTCAGCACGTTGTTTGCTTGCTGGTTTCCTTTAGTGATCTTGTGTCTTGTTATTCTGTCACTGCTCTTTTTGACACAAATAGTTGGCCAAGATTTTGAAGAGAGTCGAGTTAGGTGTATTTTGTTTTTTATCCTCTGACAAAATTTCACTGGTTCCTTCTATTTGTTGTTTTTCTGCAGATGAGGAATATTGAAAATCCAAATGGGCCTGTTTCATTGATAAAAAATAATGCAAGTGACCGGCCTTCTTCTCATTCTGAGGGAAGACTGTTTGCACGTGGTGTTGATGAAGGAAAACTTATGCAATTCTGCAAAATTATTGAAGCTAGTGAATCCAGCCGATGGAATAATGCTCAAAGAGATGGCATCATTTCACGTCATGGGCACAACAACCAAGAAGCCAAGTGTTCATTTGGGGAAGGAGACATTGGTTTTTCAAATGTGATGAAGCCATCTGTTCAGTCATTAACATTTGCTACACTAGAAAATAATAGGTCACCATGGGAGATTAAAAACATCCATGAAGCGAATGTGCAGCCATCATTGAGTATGTACCTGGGAAATGCATCAGGGAACAACTCTGTCCTGCCCTCTGCTGGAGAGGCAGTGGAAGGAAGACTAGAGGGAAAACCATCTCCTCCCTTTCATCAAGGGCAAAGGTCTCGCCCTATATTTCCCAAACCGTTGAAGAGTGGACTTACCATGAATGTGGAAATAGATAAAGGTACAATTTCTCAATCACGTGTTGCTCGGCCACCTGCAGATGGCAGAGGAAAAAATCAGTTACTTCCTCGATACTGGCCGAGGATTACTGATCAAGAGTTGGAGCGACTGTCTGGAGAGTATCCTTTATATTTTTATTTGGTTGTTTTGAACATATATTATAGACTCTTAGTATAAACCTGGTTTATCAGTAGTTTCCCTTAATGTATGATAACAGTTTGAAATCCACCGTTGTGCCATTATTTGAGAAGGTATTGAGTGCCAGTGATGCAGGTCGAATTGGCCGTCTTGTTCTTCCAAAAGCCTGCGCTGAGGTATTTTTGGACTTTTATTTCCTTTGTTTCCTTATTTTCTGTGCTTGCTTTGTTATCTCTGTATGAGTCTATGGAACACTGTTTATGCAGTTTTTTTTTTGTTTTATAAATTTTGGAATATCTCTTTACCCTGTAATGGCTGAACATCATACACAAACTGACTTACGATTTGCAGGCATATTTCCCTTCTATTTCACAATCTGAGGGTGTTCCTTTGCGAATGCAAGATGTGAAGGGGAATGAGTGGACATTTCAGTTCAGATTTTGGCCAAATAACAATAGTAGAATGTATGTATTGGAGGGTGTGACCCCTTGCATACAGGCGATGCAATTACGTGCTGGTGATACTGGTAAGAATAAAATAAAGCCAGGGAACAAGCCTTGCACATGCCTATTACACTAAAGTTTTTTACTTGGATTTAAGTCAAATTTTATATGAAATACTTGTGTTTTTGTAGTAATAGATCCTTTAATAATTTCAATTACAATTTTTTTTTTTTGCGTTTTTAATTGTAATTTCTTTGCAATCATTGTTGCATAAGACCCTTAGATAGGCTAGCTGTGTGTGAGAAATATTATTCCAGTATTCTTTTCAAGACAAATAGAAGAATTCAATGCCTTGAAGAATTATTCTCTTGTGCATAATTTATTGGTTAGTATGTGGGATATCAAGCCTCAAATATTCTTTGTGGCTAATGTGTTGCAAATCTGAAATTTTTATTCTTTTGTATGATGCTTTTGTGCAGTAACATTTAGTCGGATAGATCCTGGAGGCAAACTTGTAATGGGTTTCAGAAGGGCATCAAATTCTGCAGATACACAGGTTGGGATACAGTTTCCATCAGTGTCTGGCCTCTTCTTGGAATAATACATCTCTATTATTATTAATTTTTCTGTTGTTGAATATGATAAATGACTATCGTCAAACAGGATACCTCCACATCTGCACAATCTAATTCAGCAAAGGGAACCACCTCTGCTGGAACTGAGAATCTGCCATCAGGAAGTAGTCATGCCAATCTTCTCCTTTCAATGAAGGGGGGGAATGTGGAACCTCACTTAAATGGACAAAGAGAACATCTACATTTGGGTACTGGAACTTCCGAGTTGCTTATAACTGAAAATAATGGGATGACAAACAATAGTTCAGTACAACAAAAATTTTTGTCTTTAGAGAAGAAGAAGACTCGTAATATAGGGCCTAAAAGTAAAAGGTTGCTTATTGACAATGAAGATGCTAGGGAGTTAAAACTTACATGGGAAGAAGCACAGGATTTACTTCGTCCTCCTCCTAGTGTCAAGCCAAGCATTGTCACAATTGAGGACCAAGTATTTGAAGAATACGATGTAAGTCCAACAGTGTCAAATGAGTCCCTATATTTTTATTTTGTAGGTTAGCTATTGCGAGGTGAATCTGATGGACTGATGTAGTTTTGAATAATTCTATTCAAATTTCTTTGCCCTGGCTAATTTATGTGATGTATGTATTTCATTTCATTCAGGAACCCCCAGTTTTTGGAAAGAGAACTATATTCAGTACTTGTTCTTCTGGGTAAGAATCCAGCCTTCTTGCATATTTGGCATTGTATTTGGTATATTGGAAAGTCTTAACTGTAAGAATCCAACTTCTTGCATATTTGGCATTGTATTTGGTATATTCGAAATTCTTAACCGGTCTCTACCTTTTTATCACTCAGATTTAATCTTACCTATGGATTTGTTCATCCAGCTGACAACTGTTTGGTATTTTTTCCGAATTCATGTCTGCTGTGGCAATAGTTATATTAGAATTAGGCATTGCATCTTAATTATTCTCCACTAGAGCATTTGGACCTGTTATATTGATGTGAGCAAATTTTCAGCTTGTGCTTGATTATGTTAACTATGTCATGCAGCGTGAAGGAACAATGGGCTCAATGTGATGATTGTTCTAAATGGCGAAAGGTTCCAATTGATGCTCTTCTTCCTGCCAATTGGACATGTTTTGACAATGCTTGGGATTCAATAAGGTGTTCCATTATTATTTATTTTAAGACTACTTTATATATGATGGTGATAAAATGATCTAAAATTCTTTATTGTGATTTTTTTTTTCAGATGTTCATGCACTGTACCTGAAGAGCTAAGTTCAGGGGAATTAGAAAATCTTTTGAAAACCGACAAAGGTGTGATTCTGATATCTGTAGTTTGGATATACCCTGTCTGTCATGTTTGAGATTGGGTTGAGGTTGACGTTTCTGTCTCTTATATTTGATTGAATGTTCAAATCAAAAGATGCAGCATGCAAGTTCTGCATTCAGCACATTATATTGACGTTTTGAATGATGCCAGTGTTAATATAATACTTGTCAAATTATATTCTTGGACTCAGTCTCGGGTTTAACATGCAAATTGCTATGCTTTTATAACTGTGTATGTTTTGAGGAAAGTCTTTCACCCCATGTTTGTAGTGCCACTTAGACTGCAATTTTTACTTCCGAAACCAAAATGAGTCCTCCTTTGATCTAGCAGATTGGGTTACACCTGTTGTATTCTTGTTCCTGAAAGGTTAACACAACAATTCCTAAATCTTTGTGCTGTGCTGAATGCTTTGCAGATTTTAAGAAGCGACGAAGTGATGAAAAGAGCAAGTCAATCCAAGAACACGAGGCATCTGGCTTGGAAGCTCTTGCCTGTGCAGCAGCCCTGGGAGAAAATCTTGTTGACACTGCCGAATCATCAGCTGGAGCCACCACCAAGCATCCTAGACACCGCCCTGGCTGCTCTTGCATTGTGTGCATCCAGCCCCCAAGTGGCAAGGGGAGACACAAGCCGACATGCACATGCAACGTCTGCTTGACCGTGAAGCGCCGGTTCAAAACCCTCATGCTTCGAAAGAAAAAACGGCAATCTGAACGCGAAGCAGAAGCTGCCCAGAAAGATCAAGTTCTCCAGAAAGAGGAGTCAGATACCAATGAGACATCAAGAGATGACGCAACTCAGTTGGAGAAAGAGGTAGTAGGACTAAGCAGAAGTCAAGCTGAAGGGGGTGAGTCCAGTGCTGCTGGACAAATTGATCTGAATTCTCATCCCAACCGTGAAGACATGCAAGTGGATATCACTGGAGTTATGTTTTGCGAAACAGACCCTTCTACAGTACGGGAATATATGAACCAAAATGGTCCAAGAAGCTATAACAATGAATTGCAGAATGGTGAAAATTCTTCTTTGCACACTTCTCAATCCAATGTTGAAGGTCAGAGACACTTCTCTGATCTAAGAAGCTTTGCATCCATTATGTGGAACCAAGAAAGAAGAGATGAGGAAGACAGTGAACCCAACCAAAGCCAAAACAATCTTTGTTAACAATTTCTTTATTCTTACATTCAACCATGTTATATTTATCCTTACTTGCACTCACAGTACAGTTTTTGGTTTCTTTTACAGAGGGGTGGTCCAAGATAGTTCTTCATATAAAAAATAATGTATTTTGTTGTAGTTTATCTTTCAAGTTTTTTTTTCGTGGTAGTGGGGTCGTGCACACATTTCTTTTTTCGACAATGATTTTGTTAATTTGTTTGTTGGTTATATGAATGAAACATAGGAAAAGGTTTACGTGTTCTGTCTGAATCTCTGCATATGTTGATGATTATATTAAGGATGTGTTTATTTATATATAATCGAGGTGTATAAATTACTTTTACTAATAGTTATATTATTAAGTTTTTATTAATGTATATTCTATATTATAATAAATAAAATAAATTAAAATAATAAAAATTAATTTAACATTTTACTAATATACCTTTTATATTATAAAAATAAATAATTAAAATAAAAATGAAATAATAAATGAACTAAATAATTTAATATTTTATTAATAATTATATTTTATATTATAC
>Ga0123341_1005775_pt1 | contig 11094 bp, 5 predicted proteins | sample Turbeapinknodule_FD_89959 | JGI IMG/M metagenome (GOLD analysis project Ga0123341, IMG submission 89959) | Root nodule microbial communities of legume samples collected from Mexico - Turtle bean Mexico pink nodule | ecosystem: Host-associated > Plants > Roots > Nodule | place: Mexico: Nepantla...
ATATTAAAATTATTTTGAATTTTTAATAAATCAAAAACATTTAATCAAAAAGTTAAAACAGATAATGTTAATCGAAAATAAATAAATAAAGTTTAAGAAGAACATTAAAGTTTGATAGTAAGTGAAAATGCACAAACATGACAATTTAATTTAAAGATTACATAATTTAACAACATAAAGATGATCTATGAGATCTTGTTCTATATGGGAACTTTGTTTGTTGTCTCAGTGGCTTTCATCATCATTATTTTTTTTTTCGTTGTCGTCAGATTCAGCCAAGATTCTCACGTGAATCAAGTTATACCTGAAGGGTTGCACATGGAAGAAAAATTCAAAATGAGTGAAGGAAAGCACATGGAGAAAAATGACAAAACGAGTTCAAGTAAAACTCGTATACCATGTTAGCAAGTTTACTTTGAACTTGTATTCACCATTGACGAGTTCAAGTGAAACTTGTCTACCGAGCTCACTTAAAACTCGCCTTCCCCATTGGAGATTTCACCTTAAACTCGTGGTCTCCCATTCACTTATTCAATTTGATGCCCAGTTGCATTGCATTGTTAAATTTGATGGCATAGCTAAATTACATGAAAGCACACTTGATTGAAAGGATGAATTGAGTGACGATTTTACCCTATCAAAATGTTTAGTGCGGTTGACAATTTACCCTGAAAACAAAAAATAAAAATTGTCCATTTTGAAAATTTCAAAATAAAATTACACTACTTTCATAAAAAAAAAACAATACATTGTAAAGTTTTAATCAGAATTTTGCATAAACAAACACATCTAAATCCAATATTGCTAACATATCCTAATACTTTTTTGTTGCTTTTATAGTGATCATACTTCTAAACATAATATCATGATTTTGAACTTGTAAATTGAGCTTTAGTGTAACTTAATCATTTACAACCAAGCATGGCCACAAACATTGAATCTGTAATACTCATCATTTTCAAAATTATATTAAACATTATTATGAATTATGTAAATTAACAATCAAAATTATATTCAAAATTATTTATAAAAAGTTAGTCCAAAATAATAATATAAAATATTATTTCCTAAAACAAAAGCAGATCCCATTCATATATAAAAAATATTTAAAATTCAAAAAACAAAAAGAACATCCAATTTATTTAAACTATTTCATCCTTTACTAATCACCATAGAAAAAGACACTTTTTTTAAAATTAGATTCATATAAAAAAAAATTAAATAGAGAAGAAAAAAATACAAAACAAAAAATAAATTATTTGTTTGCTTAAACGAAATAAAAGTGTATATATAAAATAATATTTTTCTTGTTTTGTTTTGAAGGCAGACGTTGTGCTCCTCCTTCCTCCATTATTCCCAGCTGATGACAGAAAACATATGAATCAAGAGTGTCTGTATTTTATAAATGATCCAAACACTTAAAATTTCCAAGTTAAGGTCGAATAAAATTTGAAGTAGAATATATATATATATATATATATATATATAAGTTTATTAAAAGTTAATCAGAGATTATTACGAAAAGAAGAAATTACAGTTACGCGTGTTTTACGTAGGTTTATGAATAAACAAATATAACAGATGATATTTTTATCAGAAAAAGAAAATACGTTTTTATTTTTCTTGTGTCACTAGTATATTATCGATTATATAATCTGAAAGTTAATTTCATATTCAAAAATAGTTACAAATTATGTAATCTAATTATGAATTTGGAAAATGACTTACGGATTACGTGATACAGAATATTACATAGGGACATTTTTGGAAATACAAAAATTTATGGAGGTGATAGAAGAACATATGGAAATACGGAAGGAAAAAAATTAAAAAGACCCACTTCAAGGTGGTGTAACCCTTATACAAAGTAAAAGAGTTCAAAAAGTATCTTTCCAAATACATCAAAACCAAAATGAAACCTCCTACTGTTTACCTCAACACTACCAACTAAAGAAAAAAAACAGAAAGATCAAGGATCAACCCTTATAAATACATTAAATCGAATGCATATATACCAAGGGTTCTAGACACCAGAGAACGAGAAACTTCCTGACAGTATCTTTGAAGAGATCCAGGACCAAACTTTAACATGTGTCAAGGAAAAAACTTCAGTATGATCAACCACTCCACCTTCAAATAAACAATTATCAACAAAAATATAATAAATAAATAAAGAGATACTTATCCCAACCCTTATACAAATAACAAGAGACCTCATCTCTATAGAATTAAACTTTTTAAACATTCCTCCCATGAAAAAAAATGCTAAAACTAACCATCTAAAACTTTTTAAACATTTTTCTTTAGTCTATCTGGAGTATCTAAAGGAAATAGTGGTATGAATGTTAGGTTGGACTATATATATTAAAGATGTATTAATGGTGTAAAATCTCTTCTATATACAGTAGTTTTATGTCTTCATCATATAAATATACAATTGTTACATTTGTATTTTTTTTATCTGTTAGTTGGAGTATTATAAAATAGAATAGATCTGAACAAAACAGAATAAAATGAACAAAAGAGTAAAAGGAAAACAAACGATATGAGAATGAATATATCTTCAATGGTGTATGGAATATATACAAATTGTACACTCATTCTAGGGTTTACCTAAATAAAGAAATAATCAATCAATAAATACTAAAATTAACAGACAAAAACAAAATAAAAGTTATTCACCTCTATAAAGATAAACAACTAATAATTAGAAAATACACAATTAATATTAGATTCTTCTATGACTCTAGAATGCATATCCTTCTATACATGTCTCTCTTAGTGGTTGACACAAAAAATCTTAATACATCTACAATTTTAATGAATATTTGAAATTAAATTAATTAAATTATTATACTTTTAGAAATAACTTTAATTAGAACAATAATTAATCATTCCATACAATTTTATAAAAAATGAAAATTTTGCTTTTTTTTAATCCTGTAAAATTAGAATAGATTTCGTTTTTATTCTATCTTTATTCAAGGAGAGAAGATGATTCTGTTAACTGTTTTTTCTTTGACAATAATATATATAATCTTTTATCTTATATTTCAATATCTTTAAATAAAAGAATTTAGATGTTTAGCAGAAAATGGTAGGGTCGCTCAGCCTTTGAAATCTTGTGTGGGTTGTTCGTGTGTAGACATCATGTTTTATTGAATAGGTTTAAAGAGATAATTGTATTTGTAATTTTTTCTGCAATAAAAAAAAATAAAATCTTAATAAATTTTATGTTTTTTTTTTTTCAGTTATTCATGTTTAGAATTTAGGGTTTAAAATTATTTATTTTTTTTAATTGATTCATATTTAGGGTTTAGGATTTCAGAGTGTGTTTTTAGAGTGAGGGGTGGTTCTTATGAAGCAAGTGAGTTTTCGAAAGCCCTAAAAATGGTAGGAATAAGGAATAAGAAGAGGAGAATAACCAATAAGAAGAGGAGAACAACGAATCAGAAGAAGAGAGAAGAAGATGGAGAAGATAGAATCAGCAAGCTGTCAGACGATGTTCTGTGTCACATCCTTTCCTTCCTTACAACGAAGGAAGCCACTGTTACATCATTGGTGTCACGCAGATGGCGTGTTCTATATTCCATGCTTCCATCTCTCCACATTCACTGCTCTAAACCAATCATCCGACACTACTCCGATGTTGGTATCTTCGTGGCCAAACACACACAGCAAAACATCAGAGACTTTCATCTCCACTGTGACACCGCTCATGATTGTTGCGCACATTACGCCGATGAATGGGTCTCTGCAGTCGTAGCAAAGAAAGTTCAAAACATCGATATCTCCTTCTGCCACTCCGAGGAAATCGTCCTATTCTTCAATACCTTGTTCACTTCCTCCACACTTGTCACCTTGAATATCACAGGCTCCTTTTATCTCGACATTCCTCCTTCTGTTCATCTCCCTAATCTCACCACCCTCAATCTACGTGTCCACTCTTGCATACCCCACTCTAATCTTTGCAAGCTTATATCCGAATCTCCGGCTCTTAAACTGTTTTATCATAGGCCAAACTGTTTCGGCTATCACTTGGATGAGATGATGATTCTGCTTAACTCTGGACAAATCCAAGTGTTCTTTCGGAACCGCTTCTGCGACCTCTTCATAGAAAGTGATGGTGATTATGATTTCATATCATATGTTCTGGCGCTAAGAACATGGCCAAAGATTGTGAGAGTGAAGGCTTATTTGACAGTGCGGTTTGAAGCCAAAAATTTTGTTGACAGGATCCTTGGAGGACTACGTAACGTTGAGTGTCTGTATATCAAGTATTTTAGGGATTCAGTGACGCCTTCTTATAATCTCCCACAGTTTAACAATTTAGTTGAGCTTCGTCTTCTTCTTAGAAGGAATGACTCCCTCTTTGACGAGTTTCCCACAAAGTGTCCTAAGCTTAAAGTTCTTGAATTCAATATCATGGACCATCTCTCTCGCAAGACTGAAAGATATCGATATGTCAGAGATGGAGTCAGGAAGAACGACCTTTCAATTGCTCGTTTTCAACCTCGTTTTCCTCAACCTCCAACACTGCCACTTTAGGACTTTTAACTTGTGTTTTAAGTTTTATTTTCAGCTTTTATGTTTCTCTTAGTTTTATGTTTCAGATGTTTTATGTTTCACATCTAAACTAATTCTCAATTGCTCTTCATTTTTGTTTAAAGTTACAGTTTGCTATATATATAATATATGTGTATCAACGTTTTTATTTTCTATCTGTATTCAATCTCCCATTTATATAGATGGTTGTTACTATTGTTTATTAGATTGGGTCAACTTGAAAAATCACATAAAAATTAATTAATTTATTATTGTAAGTAAAGTTCCATACAAAAATAAACAAAATGAACATATCAAAACAAAAACTTACAAACGTGTTATCTTAAAATTTGAGGGGGGAAATTAAAATATTGTTAAATGCTCTCACGTTAGTCCCTAAACATCCTCAACAAATCACTTTTCTTGTTCCTTTAGTTTGATTGGTAAAAAGTTTAGAAAGAAATTTTCAATTAATTGCAATACTTACAAAATTTTGTACACTGAATTTTAAGGTAAGAGAAAGTGAACAAAGATCATTTCAGTACTCTTAAAAAGACAATTTAGTTGCAGATACTTGACTTCAGAGATTACAGCATTCAAGCATAGAACAAAAGTTGAAAACGCTGATTAACATGAAAACTACATTGGAGTTTACCACACTAAGTATACATTTGCATGAACTGTGAAAACTTAATCAATAACACAAAGTGAGATAGCTCCAATGATTTTACAGCCACTGCCAAAAATGACTGCCAGCAGCAAATAAGTTCTCAAGAACACACACACTGTCCTCCATTTACAGCATGCTATCTGTGAGAGACGGCAACCTGCGGAAGAAGTTCACCGGAGCCGGCGGCACCTTGCTCCGAAGCATGGGATGCCTCATAAGGTAAAATCCAGTGAGAAGAATAGGTAGCTGAAAGGGTGTCACATACAACACAATAGCAGACACAAAGCAGAACACCATGAACATGGTGGTGGCACGAGGATCACGCCAGTTCACAAGAGCTTGGAGCCTCTCACCTTGAGTAGCTAAGTCTCCAACAACACTCTGAATCCTCCCAGCCACGCTTCTCAATCGATCGTACCTCCACCGAACAATGTCAGGGCTCCTTGAGGAGGGGAATGTGTCAAATTCCTCATCAAGCTCATCTGGGCTCACACCTTCTGCATAGGAGAGTCTGGTGTTCATGTGAGGAGGGCACCTAGGACGGAACCTCCAATTCCACATGCCGATCACAAACATGTATAGAAACACAGTTGGCAGAAGAAGTTCAGGGAAACACACAAGCATCAGAAAAAGAATGTGCACCAGCACTGTTGTTACAGGATGCTTCCATGTGGAAACCTCCCCCAACCATCGCACAACTGAGAGAATTCCAGAAAACACTGTCATCAAACGGTAGAAGTTGGCCTTGCTGCGCCTCATACTCCATAGATGAGAATCTGTGTCGGACATGTATTCAACTACCTCCTTTCTAAGTGGGGGCTCTGCCCTACTAAGTCTAGCAGCAACAACATTGACTGCTTGGTGTCGCAGCTTTTCCTGCTCCATGATGTTAAGGGGCCTTTTGTAGTGCATTTTTGGCAAGTGAGGCTTGAAATATAGCTGCATCAAGTCAACCATTGAGGAACAGGAGAATCTAATGGCCAAGTGCAACTCACCCATCTTCTTGACACCTGAAGGATGTAGCACCAGTAACGGGTATACGTTCGTGTAAACACGGCCAGCTTCCAGGGTTGAGATCCGAATCCGGACTTTACCGACTTTTAGATCTTTGTTACCATCTGGATTACTAAGGTGTCCATTATCAAATACCCCCACAGTGAGAACTGTAGCTGGATCATAAACTTCCCAGGTGTACTGCTCATTGTATTTCGGACTTAGACTGTCACTGATGGTTCGAGTCCGAACCCATTTATGCCCAAATTTTGCCACACAGAATGTATCTGTTGTCCCCCTTCCATCCCTGGTTTTCATTGGATGAAGTCCATTAACACTTAAAATGCCAATTTCTAATACACCAATTGGCTTCTTCCAGAGCTGCTTTGATGTGGCTCTGAGATCACTACTGTAATAAGTTGACCCGTCAAAAACATGGTAACCACCATCAAGACAGACACTGAGGTGAATTCTACTAAAAAATTTATCTTTCTCCTTTTTTTCGTGTTCCCCTTCGATTGCAGATGACATGGATTCTTCAAGGTGATACCACCTGGAATGGATAGCTCTGTCATCAGCCCGCTTGTCAGCTTGGCTTAAGGGAATAGCAGCAACTCCAATAGTCTCATCCTTGCTGGGACCAACTCGATTTTCAACTGAAACAATCAGATGTTCATCAAAAGGTTCGGCGGCAACAAACATCAGCTCTTGATCCCAACGTAGAACCATGCTCCTTGATTGAACTGGTTTTGTTTTCAAAACCTGGTTACCTATCTGGAGCTTAACATAGGCATCATGGATTTGGGAATTCTCTGATGCATGTAAGTCCTGTGCCTCAATCACTTTAACCCGTACATACCATAATCTTGGTGAATGGTAAACTTTTGATCGCATATGAGCATATGCATTTGAAGAGAGCTCACCAGGAGTGAGAGCATCAGAATGCCAGGCATCAGGAAAAGCTTCATCAGCTTGTGTACCAAACCACACAGCTAGCATCAACTCCCCCTTTTTCTTGTCCTTACCCTTGTCAAGCCTATACCATTCTGGAGCCAATGGACTATTAGGTGGAACACGGGTAGGAACATCATGAAGATCAAACCTCACAGTCCCGACAACTCCATCTAGTAACATGTTCTTGTCTTTGACTACAACTTCAAGCGCAGTTGACTGCTGATTCTCCCTTGCAAAGGCAAACACCTGATTCCATTCAGGATCTTGAGTTTTCTCATAGTGCTTGGTAGTTCCTTTGAAATTTCCAATCTTTACCTCCACATAAGGATCAAGGCCACCAGTCACACCCTTTGATGGAAGGTCACGAGCTTTTACAACTCGTACAAATAGGTACTGCATTGGTTCAACAAGGTCGTAGGAGCTGGCTAGCCCATATCCACGTATAACTCGCCCACCAACAACTTGACCCCCTCCAAGATAAGGGCTTGTCTCTTTGAGTGCATAATCCATTGGAGAGGATGAACCTGGATATGCATGGAAAACTCTAGGAGGAGGCAGTCCAGGTTTAATCTCATGCTTCCCATGGTCTATAGTCGTTTTTGCAGGTTCTGAAGGAGAAGATTTATGCTGCTTTTCTTCATTTGAATTTGGAAGGCTGTGAAATGTGTGCTTTGTGTCATTTTTCTTTCGTGAAAAAACATTCAGGATTGAATTTGTGAATGAAACTGGTGATTGATCTGGGGTTGAGCGTTGGACTGTGTCCACAGAGGGTTCCACGTCATGAAGAGGGTGTGAGGATTTTATTGAAGGGTCATCAGTGACATATACCTTCAATCCAAGCTCCCCTTTTATGCGGGAAAACACGTTTTTCTTTTCCAGAGGGTAGTGAAGAACAACAGCATCAGAATATGGGACAAATGAGGGTCCAGTGAGGTGGACCTTACCAAGGAAGATTTTGGAATTATTGTTCTTGCTATAGTGATAGACACAGGCATCAAGAGTGAGAGTCTGCAATTTGTTAGGATCGGTAACATTGAAATAAAATTTCTCATTCCAAACAGGACTCAGATCTTTCTCTTTTGTTGAAGTCCGAAATTTCTGACCATCAAAGTGAAGTTCCACATAAGTACTACAGGAGCCCTGCCCATCTTTGGGCATAAGGTCATGAGCCCCCACAACTTCCACACCTAGCTTCAGATTGCTCATTGCCAATAACTAATTCAATTCCAGGAAAAGTTGAGAGAAGTTACACCTGAAAACAAAGGATGAAACGAGGTTCATCATTATTATAGTATCAAATATAGATTTCAATATCCTTATGTGATGTAAGTAACTTCCTGGTCATGTCCTCTATTAGTGGATGAAAATCAAATGCTTAAATAATGAAAGTTTTGCTTTAAATTCAAAGACAAAAATCGAAGCATATCGTTAATCCAGCACATTGTTTTCATTCTTTATAAATGTTCAAAGATGCATTCTTGCAGCAGGGTAGCAATTTTGTGATACATCTAAGCTTCAAAATCTTACTCTGTTGGCAGACAAATTCTCCTAAGTCCTAACAAAGAATGCAAGACACCATCTTTTAAGAGTGTAGACCAAACTGACTACAACATTACCACATTGACCAAGCTCAACTTTACTTGAAAACCTTTGAGTTCATGTCATAATATTCAAAGTCAATATAATGTGGAAAATCCCAAGAAATAAACATTATTTAAACAAAAGAATTCTCTTTCATTGAGTTATCAAAGGAAGGCAAGACAACTTCAAACTAGTATTTATATGGCATTTTATTTTTTAATAATAAAATTTGACCAAGGATGTCAAATATAAATGAAATACTGCTAAATGCATAAACTTTTTGTGTGTGCGTGTGTAAAGGAAAGCAACAGGACTTATTATTTTTTTTTTATGCATGGACTTATAAATTATTATTCAGTTGATTCCTATCATAAATAAGACAAGGTATGACACGATTCACCCTGCTGAAATCAAAAGAATGAAAAATAAAATAAATATAAATATAAAAAAGATGGATATCAAATCATTATCAAAAACAAGTTATTCTTAAAACTCAAGCAAAAAAGAGAAAAATTAGTTTCAACCACCACATCCACAATAGTCTTCTGCGTGATAAAGAAGCAAGACTATAATCAAAACGAGACTTAAATTCTTTTTATTCCAAGTTATAAAAAAGTATCTCCAAGATTGCAAAAGAATAGAATGACAGAAACATCATAGGAAAAAAAGGCAAGACTCCTTTTACCACAGTACATGAGACCGTATGACAGAAACCTTCAGATACTCTGAAGAAAATGAAAATCTCAAATGAAAAGGAAAAAAAACATTCCCTTGATCCGTGAATCATGAAACCCCGAGTGTTTATGTATACTCATTCAAGTTCTTATTATCAAAATATGTGCAGACTTTCAGCAGAAAAGCAACCATGAGATCTACTCATTTATCCAATATTTACAAAATTAAGGGTGAAAAAACAATTTTTTTGACACAGAAGAAAAGTTGAACCTTACACAAATTTTTAATTAAAATAAAAATTTCTCAGGTAAGAAAAAAGTACAAAAGGAGACCGATTTTCTGCTACAGGCTGGCCAAAATCCCAATACTAGATTTCAACCCCAAAAAAAAAAGCTTTTGAGGCCACACAGCAGTGAAAATAAGAAATAATAACAAAACCCCAAAAAACTTTTAAAAACAAACCCCTTTCCTACAAAAAAATCCAGCAAAAACCATCAAAACATTCCACATATACCCACAGAGAAACAAACACATAAAAATAAAACCAAAAACAAAAGAAACCCATGACAAAGAAGAAGAGGAAGAAACACACCTGAAATTTCGAGCTTTGAGACTTCCCTGTAAGACCCAGAACAGAAAAAACACAAGACGAGGTGAGATTTAGGTGGCAGCAGAGAAGCTATACGAAAGACAGAGAAACGAGAAAGGAAAGGAGAATGGGGTTTCTGAGAAGGTTAAGAGAGAAAAAGGTCAGGTCTCAAGTGGCACACATAAATTGACGTTGTAGAATGTCGGTTTTCGGATTGTTCAGTAGTTATAGGAGTGCTGTTGTGAATTGTGCCGTGGGGTGTCTGTCTAAGAACTCAAAACACGGTTTTGTTACAGTGCTGTTGGGTTGGGTGAGTTTGGCCTTGGCCCCACCTTTCCACGCATCAATGGATGCAATTCCAAACTCTCTCTCTCTCCCTTTTTCTGTCACAAGTTTATGTAAGTGTTCATGCTTTAATTGTTACTAGTGTTTCTTCTTCAAATACACTTTCATAAATCTTTTTCCACTAATATTTTTTTATTTAGTTTTGTTGTATTTGAATCTCTACCATTTTAAAAATTAATATGTCAATGTTTTCTGCAATAATTCTTGAAAACAATAATTATTTTCAAGGATGTAAAATATATAATCATTTGCTTGAGTAAAAGTGTATTAATTTTTTAATAAAATTTCAAATTTAAGATTTGTTTATTAGAATTATAATGGAAAGAGAAAATATAAATATATAGATTCTTTAATAAAGATTAGGCACTATTAATTTCTTACATCGAAATCCAGTAAAAAAACTTATGAACAGTCAGTTATTTAAGTGATACCGATAGTCAATTAATTAATTATATTAATTAATTATTATATCAGTCACTCATTGAATATGAATATTTATATTTCTAGGTCAATATTTATAATCCCTCCTTGTATTTTCGCTTGTGTTTCTCTCATTATTGAAGTTTCTTCATTTTTTATAATTACATCCTTTGAATTACTTGTGTTTTTTTTTCTGAATTACCATAATTTCACAGCACTTAACAAAATCATCATGTAATTTTCTTCCAACTAGTTTAGAAAATAGGAAAAATAATTAAATTATAACTAAATCTTTTAGTGCTTTATTTTCTATGTATATATA
>Ga0123341_1005776_pt1 | contig 11094 bp, 7 predicted proteins | sample Turbeapinknodule_FD_89959 | JGI IMG/M metagenome (GOLD analysis project Ga0123341, IMG submission 89959) | Root nodule microbial communities of legume samples collected from Mexico - Turtle bean Mexico pink nodule | ecosystem: Host-associated > Plants > Roots > Nodule | place: Mexico: Nepantla...
GATTAGTTGATTAGTCTATTCTCTCTAACGAGATGGGTCAATGTAACTTGTCAAAAGTGATTTAAATTCAAAATTAAAAGTATTTTTTTAGATATATTGTTACTAAAAATAATTGGTGAATATCCCAATTAACGCGGAATATATTTAGATACAAAATTAAGTTTTTTTTATTAAAAATATAAAGTCTGAAAAATAATTTTAATTTTGTATCCAAACATCTGTAAAATGGTTTCATCATCTCTTGTTATTTATTGCAAGGAGAAATGCTAATAAGACCTCTTCTTAGCACCATTAATGCAATATCTGCTTTTGTCCAATTAAATTTATTTTTCTCAAATCATTTATTTCTGTCAATAATGGCCAACTGTACATCTTTTACCAAGTAATGGGTAGAAGTTTTATGTAGCAAAAATTTAATTTCCAATGCAATACTAAGTCATTTTTATTGCCATTAAAAAAAATAAAATTCTTAATAAGATGCATCCTATTATTATCTTATCTCAGTATTCTCAGACATAATTCAACGACAAGTTTCAAAATAAACAATAATTCAGATAGAGTGATTAATGATTAATCGTAATGATATTATCTGAACGGACTTAAACTCAGAACAAGTACCAAAACTACAAATAAAAATTAAAAAAAATTTAAAATGTAATTTATTTTATACTATAACAAGTGTTTGTTGGATCATTGGAGGAGATGATAAGGAGGATATTTAACATTAATTAGTTAAAAGTAAATCCAGACAAGAGATCATAACACTAATTTCACAAGAGATTATAAACTAATTTTCACTTAAAACTTTCTTATCTAACACTTGGATTTTTATTTGTATTTTGGTTTCATTACTCATAATGTACTTTGAAGAAATGGTCCAAGCGAACAGGCATACGACTATTGACTTGAAAATTCTAACAAAATGGTCCAAAATGACTTCATATTCTTCTTCTTACCTTCCTCTTTTTTTCCTACTCTTTGCATCCAAATTTTGGAGTGAAAGATTAACATTTTCCTTGATCTATGTGCTTTGAACCATTCACAAATTTCCACAACACAACAATGTTGCATGTATAAATAGATAGCAGAGCACAACTGTTTTCCTTCACAACACAACATCACCACATAGCAACCATGATGACAATGCCTACTATTTGGCTGTTAACTCTCTTTTCTGTCATTTATGGCAGTGTAGCTACACATCATTTTAGCAGAAATCTTCAGACTCTATCTTCTGATTCCAATGATCAACCTTACAGAACTGCTTATCACTTCCAACCTCCCAAGAATTGGATAAATGGTAATTCTAACATCTTTCCTTTATTCATTCCTTCCTATTCTTTTCACATTCTTTATTGTGCAAATCTTTTATGTCTCTAATATACAGTTTCTGTTTTTGCTTCTTGTTTTTGTGAATTGACATGTTATCCTCAAATGGACACTTTGGTGTATTTGGACTTGCAGATCCCAATGGTTAGTTCAGTTCTCTTATTATGAATTTCCCTCTTCAGTGCATGTGCACCTCTTTTGTGATGTTGGATTTGTTTGTTTGTGTTTTAAAAAACATATTGTGAAAAAGTCAAAGTGGAAAAAAACATTAAACTGTCTTTAGTTGTTTTCTGTTTCTGTTTTTATTTTATATGAAAGAACAATCAAACTCTTATTATTTTGGGTTGGAAAATAAAAATTTGTCTTGGGATTTTTGGCCGGACCAATGAGATATGGAGGGCTTTATCATCTGTTCTATCAATACAATCCACAAGCTGCAGTTTGGGGAAATATTGTATGGGGACATTCAGTGTCAAAGGATCTTGTGAACTGGACCACACTAGATCCTGCCATCTTCCCATCTCAGCCGTCTGATATAAAAGGATGTTGGTCAGGATCAACTACACTGCTTCCTGGGAACAAACCAGCCATTTTGTACACAGGAATTGACTCCATGGGTCACCAAGTTCAAAACTTGGCCAAGCCCAAAAATTTGTCTGACCCTTTTCTTAAAGAATGGGTTAAGTTCCCCCAAAACCCTCTAATGGCAGCAACTAGTGATAACAATATAGAGTCAGATTTTAGGGACCCCACCACTGCTTGGCTAGGCCAAGATGGACACTGGAGAGTACTTGTTGGAAGCAAAAGAAGAACTAGGGGAATGGCACTTTTGTTTAGGAGCAAAGACTTTGTTAATTGGGTTCAAGCAAAACACCCTTTATATTCAACCAAAGACAGTGGAATGTGGGAGTGCCCAGATTTTTTTCCAGTTTTGAAGAATGGCCAATTGGGTGTTGACACATCTGTGAATGGTGATCATGTTAGGCATGTGCTCAAGGCTAGCATGAAAAGTCAGGATTACTATATGATTGGGAGTTACTATGCTGCCAAGGATGTGTTTCTCCCTGATAAAGGGTTTGATGAATTTGTTTCAAGATATGATTATGGAAAATACTATGCCTCAAAATCTTTCTTTGATGATGGAAAGAAGAGAAGGGTTTTGTTTGGGTGGGTGGATGAATCCTCCATTGAGGCAGATGATATCAAGAAAGGATGGTCTGGAATCATTGTAAGTTCATTTCAATATTGTCATTATTGGTTTGTTCATTGTATTCTTTCTAAAATCAATATAAGACTTGACCAAATCAAAACATTTTGAATCTTGGCTCAAATAATTAGATTTGTTTTTTAGCCATGGTTTTGTGATGGATGGAGTATGGTTATAAATAACATGACCAAGGTCCACATATACATATTTGTAGGGAATTCCAAGGGCTATGTGGGTGCATGACTCTGGTAAACAGCTGGTACAATGGCCTGTGGTGGAAATTGAAGAGCTGCGTACAAACCCAGTGAACTTGGCCCCCCAAGTGCTAAAAGGAGGCCAATTGCTTCAAATCAATGGTGTTACAGCAACACAGGTAGATTTCACCTTCTACAGTATAAACATAACAAGGGTTGCAGTATGGTTTTATAGCAATATAATTTTATTTACTGTCTTTTTTTTCAAAGTAGTGGAGCCTGCATAAATTTTAATCATGGAAAAGATGTTTATAATACTCTTTAAATATTAAATATAGGAATACTTATTTTTAAATTTAGCTCATGTTACACATTAGAATTCAATCAACCATCTTGATATTAGAAGTGCAATTTTAGTTTTTTCAAGTTTCAATTGTGTAGATTAAGTATCTTAATAATTTTCTATTATCATATTTCAATATCTGATTTGTACTAATCAGATTAATTATGTAATTTTAGTCTCTCAGACATAATAAATCAGTGTGATCCATAGATTTTAAATGACAAAGAGACTAAAATCATAGTGAAATCTAAAAAAATCTAATCTACAATATCAGAATAAGAAAAACATACCTACAAAAATCAATTGTCACAGTTGAAATGAAAAGACTAAAATCCCACAATTAAAATGCTTGGGAACCAAGTTAGCAGTTAAGGCTTGTTTCTAAATTAGAGTGATCATTTGTCTTTTGCAGGCTGATGTTGAAATTTCATTTGAAGTGAGTAATTTGATAGAGGCTGAAGTATTGGACAATTGGACAGACCCCAAAATTCTCTGTAGTCAAAAGGGTTCATCCATTAAAAGTGAACTGGGTCCGTTTGGTCTGCTAGTTTTTGCTTCAGAAGGATTGCAAGAGTTCACATCAGTTTTCTTCAGAATATTCAAATACCAAAATAAAAATTTGGTGCTCTTATGCAGTGATCAGAGCAGGTTAATTTGTTTGTGACCTCTATTTATTTCTATCAAATCAATTTTGTCTCTAAACTCATACAAATGCATGTATGAAAACAGGTCTTCCTTAAATAAAAACAATGATTTGGCCACTTATGGAGCTTTTGTTGACGTGGAACCTCTTCATGAAAAGCTTTCATTGAGAACACTGGTAAGTTTCAGCTGATGAAGCGACTAATACTTGCAGAGGTTGCATTCAAATGGATCTCTTTAAGTTTTAGCAAGTGCATATAAGCATAATTTTATATACTTGAATACAAACATTCTGTAGACATGATATGATTTGTAGATATGTATATTTAATAGTATTGATGGGGATGATAATAAAAAGAAGTGTATGTTAAAAGTCATTTTTTTCTTTTCTTTTGTTCAAATGATCTATAATTTTTCTAATGCATGAGTTTTTTCCCTTCCACAGATTGATCATTCTGTCGTAGAGAGTTTTGGAGGAGAGGGAAGGGCTTGTATCACAGCCAGAGTTTACCCAACATTGGCGATCAATGATAAAGCACAACTATATGCTTTCAATAATGGCACATCTGATGTCAATATTACAAGACTAAATGCTTGGAGCATGAAGAAAGCACAAATAAATTGAAACTAAGAGGAATGGCAGAAATGGAAGGGTCTACTTGAAGAGGAGCATGAAATAGTGATTATAAGTACTGGTGGGCTCAAGAATATGAAGCAACTACTAGAATACCATGGAGGCAAAATTTTCCCATTGCAAGGAAAAATATCAAATAAACCATATTAATATAATAATAAACATTTAAAAACTAGGCTATACATAGACAACAAGAGGATGATCCAATAAATGCCTAGAAATGATCCAGTATATACTTACAAACTATCTGCATTCAAATGTCTCAATAATTTTTTTCAATGTTAATAAAAATGCCATCCTCTTCTGTCAAATGTGTTCTTGTAGTGATGTTGATCATTTGCTTATAAACCTTCGCCCTTTTAAACAACCTGAAGTTATAGATATCAGTAGGCTAAGGTCAGAATGAGCTTGAACTGCTCTGAACTGGTGCTATTCATATTCCATACTCAGGTGGTCCTTTTGCCTACGTTTCCGATTACCCTTCTTTTTCACTTTATCATTTGGCATTTCTTCAAACTGCTCTGTCAAACATTTGTGCACAATATTTTTCACTTCATGGAGTGACTCTATATTATCAGCAATATCAGCAATGCGATTTCCCTCATGGCAGTAACCAGTAAAAGCATGTAGCAGTCAAGTATTCATAATAAAACATACACTCTAGTTAAAGAAAGTAATGATAAATCACATGGATTAAGAGAGTCCAAAGCCTTTCTGTAGGACACTACATTGCATTTCGTCCTACAACCACTTTTCCCTTTCCATTTAAGCTCAAAGGGAAAACAATTATTGTCAGGTTCTTGATTAAATTTCTGAGAATAACTCCAGCACTAAAATCAATAATAAGAATTTATTATTCAGTCAGTGTTCAAACTGAAAGTATTAGCAAAAGAAGAGAGAAAAGGGAGAGACAACAGTGAGAGAGGAAGAGCTAAACAAAGCAGAATTTTATAGAATCCTGTTCCAAATTTTATAGAGCTAAACATGTCTCATCTTTCAAATTTTAAATGACAAACACCCACCAACACAAGACAGTTTTTTGTTGACCCTAAAGTGGATTCATAACAAGCAATACAAAATCATAGCAGACTCAAAACCCCACCAGGAAAAAACTTTAATTTGATGAACACATTATTGATACAGAAAAGAAAGAGTGAGAGAGAACCTGAGGGAAGGTGGAACTCTTGTACATACCAAATTCCAAAGAGGACGAGGAAACAGAGTGAAACACTATAACATATGCATTATCTAATCTAATACGAGAGAATAAGAAAGATTTGAGTTTGTTTCGGAGATTGACTTTGCTCAATGTTGTTGTCAAACAAAACTGAACACTCTATTGAAGAACAAAAGGGTTTTTATACTCTTTCTATTATTTTTATATTGGTTATGTGGAAATTTAAATAGAGTAAATGCATCAAAATGAATGTAAAATAATGGGTGAGATTTTTCAATACAAAATAAACGAAAAAGAGATTAAATGTAAAAAATGTAAATTTTAAGTACCATTATTAAAATGTTTAATTACTATGAAAAAAAGTAACAAAAAAATAAAATCAAACGCATTTAATTTAACTAAAACGAGGGAAAAAAGCTCACTCTATAGTTCATAATCCTACCGAAACTAAACACTGTCTCTCTCTCTCTCTCTCTCTGGTCTCTGCCATGACGACGTCGTCTGGTTCCGTGAACAACGCCATGCCCACAGGCCTCCAAGAAGTGCTTCTCAACCGAAAGCGCACCGAGCAACAGCAAGAAGAAGAACCCAACAACAATGCCCAACCCTCAATTTCAAGCTCGCAACTTTTTTCACCCGCCGGTGACGCCGTCGCCGGCGACAGCTCCATCTCCAAACCCATCGTGTTGGTGACCAACAGCGACGGCATCGAGTCTCCGGGTCTAACATTCCTCGTCCAAGCTCTCGTTGGCCTCGGCCTCTACGATGTCCATGTCTGCGTTCCCCAATCGTGGGTCCCACTATGCGTTCTCTCTAATTGTTTCATCGCATGCTTCCTTCTTGCTTGCTTTGGCTTCGTTTGATTTCTCGCTCTTTGTAATTTGTTAGTTCGTGAAAATGGTTGCTTCAGGGACAAATCTGTTTCGGGCCACTCTCTCACTCTCGGAGAAACCGTGGAAGCCTCTTCTGCTCTGATTGACGGTGCCACCGCCTTTGAAGTTTCAGGTTTGGATTCAAACTTCTTTGCTGTTTTTACTCATTTGGATGAAGAGATTCTTAATTGTTTGGAATCTTCTTCTTTTTTAAAGGAGTTTAGCTTAGTGGTTTGCTTACTGTTCAGTCTTCGCCACTGTTTGTCTTTACTTTGTTAGATCCGATGTGTGGGAAGTTCTTGTAGACGTGGTTTGGTTCTAGTTGTGAATATGAAAAAAGGTGTTCTTCAGTGAGTTCACTTTAACTTCGTTCGTAGTTGATGTTGTTTACTGGTTAGTTTCTTGTCAAAAAAAGTCTCTTCTTCATCATCATCATCTTGCGTGGAATCATGGGATAGTAGCAACTGACATTTAGTTGTGATCATCTTAACTGGACTGAATCACGTTGTGTGATTTATGTAGCAGATCTCACTTGTTAGGATAAAGTTTTTATTTTTATTTTTTGTAATCAAGGAGTTTCATACTGTCTTGGCTTTCACATTACTGACATAATTGATCCAGAGTTGGGAAATGCTTAATTTTTGGGTTTGTTGTCATAGTTGTGACAATGATACTTGCATAAATTCCTTACTCTTTCCTAATTTATAATCCTCCAGGAACTCCTGTCGATTGTATTTCACTAGCGTTATCTGGGGCCTTATTTTCATGGTCAAAGCCAGTGCTGGTTAGCATTTGTCATATAATTATAACTATTTGTGCGCTCTTCTCACTAACGAAGTACTAATGGTTTATTGATAAAATGATATAATTTTTAGGTTATTAGCGGAATTAACCGGGGATCAAGCTGTGGTCATCTCATGTAAGTTGTTCTCTTCCCTTATGCATAGAGTTAAACTTATAAATCTATATTAGTACACAGTCCCTACTTCCCCCTGATAATAGTCTGTAGTGGTTTTGTATTGAAAAGCCCTGAGTATGAACAAAAGTTCATTTCATGCTTTAAAATTCAACAGGTTCTACTAGGGTGTTGTCGCCGGAGCAAGAGAGGCATTATTATGTGGTGTACCTTCTTTGTCAATATCATTAAATTGGTATGTTGATTGTTATTTATTATTTCCGGCTTAAATTTATTTTCTTGCTGGAGATTATGAATTAGTAACATATCCTGCTGCCATGCTGCAGGAAGAAGGATGAAAGTCAAGAGACTGATTTCAAGGATGCAGTAGAACTCTGTTTACCTTTAATAAATGCAGCTATAAGGGATGCTTTACAGGGAACTTTCCCCAAAAGCTGCTTTCTGAGTATTGAAATTCCTACATCGCCTTTAAACAGCAAGGTAGACAATCTAATATGGATAAGGTTTATGTTACATTCAGATCTTTAGGTTTGGTCCATGTACTGTAGAAAATCTAATATGGATTAGGTTCATGTTACATTCAGATCTTTAGGTATAAGTGCTTTGTAGGTTCTTTTCAAAGCTTTACTTCTAGTTGCCTTTTTAATGGGGATGTGTCTTTTCTTGTAATGAAAGATGACATACATTTATATGTATTGCTTACAGAGGCAGTAACTGTATATATTCTGGGGAAATTTCCTCTTAAAGAGGATTTGAAACTTGACCATTTAACATTGTGATGTTAACATGTATTTCCTTCCCTGTCCCCTTTTGTTAATCAGGCAATATATTTTAATTTCACCGTTCTTATGTTTTGTTTCACTCTGTTTACTGTTTAGTTAACTGTTTTTGGTCCGAAGATATAATATGGCTGCTGTGGTATTGTTTTGTTGACAGGGCTTCAAGTTGACCAAGCAAAGTATGTGGAGATCCACTCCGAATTGGCAGGCAGTTTCAACTAGCCGCTATCCTCCTGGTCATTTCTTGGCCAGTAAACAAGGCTTTGGTCTTCAGTTTGCGCAGATTGGCCGTGATGCCTCTGCCGCCGTGAGTGTCCTAAAAATTGCCATCTTTTGCACATTCAGTTTATGTTTAATGTGGTAATTATTGTGCAGCTATTGATGCTGATAGTAGAATCTTTCACATCTTGGTGTACTTCAGGGTGCAGCTCGGAGATTAACTACTCAGAAAAAGAATTTGGAGATTGTAGAATCAATTGGAGCTGCAGGAAAATCTGATTCTAACAGGGTGAAGAAGTACTTCAGACTACAGGTAAATGAGAGGGAGATGACAACATGGGTCAACAGTCCCATAACAAGTTTAGGGAAGGTTGATTGCTTTTTCAAAATGGATTTGGAAATGGGAAGGCTGACAACCACCTCACCTCATTTCCAACTTGCCTAAAATTGAAAATACAAGGGGTGGGTTGGTACAAGGATGGGAATGTAGTGGGAGGGTACTGCAGTATCTATAAATTATGTCCCTCAACTCTAATATTCATGCACATATCCATACCCAATCTGTGTCTACATACCCGAACCTATTATTGCATTTTAGTTAAATGGAATGTTCTATGTCATTTTTGTGGTTTCTTTTTGACAAATAGTAAAATCAGAATGTGAATCATGTGATAGGAACTGAAACTCACAGAAGGAAATTAGGAATTATGTAGAAAATTCATAGAACAGTATGATTACAGTAGGAAAAAAGCAGGAGATGTAGAAAAAGAAAGAAAATAATCTGTTATAGTTATACTTCTCTACCATATGGCACAATCACCCCAAAACTATCCAATTGATTACCTACCTATTTCCTCCCTCTTTCCTGATATCGCTATGCATCCTCTAGATCTACTCCAATTTTTTCCACACTTCTTGCCACATATGCAAGCTTGTTACGACCTATATAAATCCCTCTTTTGTCCTCTCTTACCTATGTAGTGTCAGACAAAAAGGATATTTAATACCTAAATTAAGTATGATAAAACAATAAAACAAGAGCATTAATTAAAACATCGAACACCATTTAAAAATATCCGAAGATCATTCTACTCCTTGTTGAACTTTCCACTTTCTCATAGGCTTAGCTAGATAATCTTCAAAAGTATGAGTGGTATAATTTCTTGACACTGTTCATTTGGATGGAAGATGGACTTCTGTAAAGATTGAGAAAGATGTTCTCTAACAACTTTAATTTGTATCTTGATTCTGAATCCAGAACGATGGCAATTCCCTCCATGAATAACTAGTCAATATTTGTCTCATTTTACTATAATTTTTTAAACCATACTTATAGCTTAAGTTGATCAATTTTGCCATTGGTGCCAAGATGTCTTTTTTTTTGTCAAAAATGACTGTCAAATGTTATTATATATGATTCAGTACTTTCTTTTACATTTAAATGATGATTAATTATTTAAATTGTTCTTGGGTGTGAACTTAGCTATACTATACTTTTATCTGCAGTTTTTGGATAAGCAGCAGGAAGATATAGATGATGATTTGGATTACAGAGCACTTGAGAGTGGATATGTAAGTTGACTAACTAAATTATCTTTTGGCATGTTTTCTAATGTGAAATGTATCATTAATTTTTTCAGCTAATAATATTTTATGTTCTTAAGGACTGCATTCAAACAATAAACGTCTTCATTATTGTACTGTTAATCTGTTACTATATATGCGATCAAGTTAACTTTTCTCCTCTGAAGGAACCTTGCATCTGATTTTAATGGACAGGTTGCAGTTACTCCTCTCTCTCTGTCTCCTCGTACTGAGACGGATATTCAAACAGCAGCTTCTCACTGGCTTTCATCTGTACTTGCTGGTGAACAATAGCCTCAAACAGAATTCAGCTTCAGCGTGATTATGTACATTTGAGATTTGAGATTTATCATGGTTCTTTCTTTTGTAAAGGTGGAGCAGAAGCAACAATCACACTTATTCTATAACTGGTATCAATCTGTATGTTCTTGTGCAAGATATTCTGTATTCCCTCTTCATTGTTTCATTTCTTCTGGTCGCTAGTTATTTCTGATGTGATTTGCTTTCTGTAATCTACTAGGCATATTTTGAAAATGCCATTTCCTCTGTTTGTAACTTGAAAACTGGTGCACTTCTCATTGTAATTTTTCTCTAAGTTGTTGTTTGAAAGATAGTTAAGCTTGGTTTGATGGTATTTTAGACTATGGTGGAATATTAAGCAGCCTTGCATGGATTGGATTTCAACCTCTCAAAATATATATTATATATAAATATTCAATTATGATGTAAATAAATCATTTTCAATATGTTATGGACTATGGTTTGGTTAAGTTGTGTTTTGATAATAGCATAAAAAAATTTGAACCATTTGGTAAAAAGATACATTGTTTTGGGTATCAGTTTGGTCACTTGTTTTTGAATTATTTTATCTGATTTAAAACATTTTGGTTTGATGTTTAAACACTAAACCCCCCTGTCAGTACTGAGTTTCTATTTTTATTACTTAATTTTACCCATTGAAAATGTAATTATTAAAAAATAAAGATAAATAATAAATTTATATGTTTCCTTTTTAGTATAATAAAAAAAAATACGATCTTAAAATAAAATATTTAATTTTAGGTTTAATTACCTTTTTTGTCCTTATATTTATAGTCAATAGTCAATTTGGTACAGTGGTTTTTAAAAAATTCAATTTGGTCCCTAAGTTTTTTAAAATGTATTCAAAATGGTCCTTTCTGTTAAATATTACCACAGA
>Ga0123341_1005777_pt1 | contig 11093 bp, 8 predicted proteins | sample Turbeapinknodule_FD_89959 | JGI IMG/M metagenome (GOLD analysis project Ga0123341, IMG submission 89959) | Root nodule microbial communities of legume samples collected from Mexico - Turtle bean Mexico pink nodule | ecosystem: Host-associated > Plants > Roots > Nodule | place: Mexico: Nepantla...
CCACCCAGCCCATCCCATGGCTCTCTCTCATTTTCATTTTCATTTTCATTTTCCTTTCTCTCTAACATTTTTCTTTACCAATTTCTACTGTAACCACATAAACATTTACATATGTCTTCCCACCCTCTTTCACACTTGACACTTGTTCCTCTCTTTCTCCCATAACCCTCTCTTTTCTCTTTCGCCTTCTCTTTCCCATTCATTTCATTTCCAACTCCTTTTCCATGGAGCCCAAGGACGAATTTGAACTCCACCATTTCACTGCACCCACAGGGACCACTTTTTCTCAGTTACTATTCGGAGATGACCATGACCATCACCATCACCATGACCACCACGATGCCACTGCATTGCCTCTTCCTCAGGACCACTCCTCTTACAATCACAACAACCTTTCCCGGTCGCCACTTTTCTCCTTTCACAAACCACCCAAAATGCTATGCTTTGGAAACCATCAAAACCAACCCCACCTTTCGCTTCCTCCCACCACCGTCACCCCTCAGAAATCTGTCATCACTTCCAGCGATTCCTCTTCTGCTTCCTCCTCCAACTACACCAACACCGGCTTCAATTCCCTACCCAAGTCCACTGTATGTCGCACTCTGTCTTTGTTTTCTTGGTTGGCTACTGGGCTGGGGAATAGTCATGGTGGTGTTGTTCCAATACTGTTTTTTTTTTTCATTTTGTCTTTTGTTGAAGAGTTTGCAGAAAAAGCGGAATGGGTTGGGACAAGAGCCAGTGACCAAGGTTGGTGTTGGAGGCCAAAGACAAACTAAGAAGACCAAAGCAGAGAACCCCACCTCAACCGGACATGCAAAGGTGAGGAAAATCAACCATGGATTGCTTGCATGTCGTTTTCTTTTCTGTCTTCACTTTGAACTCAAACTTTTCCAACGCACAGACCCACGGCCTGTCGTTTTCTGATAAAAAATGTCGTGTGCTTTTTAAAAAGTTTTATATCATTGTCTTGTATCGTATATAGTTTCATGTAGTTTGACGAAATTATTTGGAATATCAGAGGAAGGAGAAGCTCGGGGAACGAATCGCAGCGTTACAACAGCTTGTTTCTCCCTTCGGCAAGGTAGCCAACATGTTAAAGTTTGAATTTTGTAAATTTGTGTGCTCAATGTGTATGATGAATTGACATTTTTGAATGTTGATCACAACTGCATGTGCAGACAGATACAGCATCAGTGCTTCACGAGGCCATGGGCTATATAAGATTTCTTCATGACCAAGTTCAGGTCCTGTGCTCTCCTTACTTGCAAACTTTGTCTTCCTCAGACCAACACCAGCACGTGAGTCCCATCCCATCTCTCATCATTCTCACATTCTTCTTTATTTTGCAAAGGTTTTAATTCAATTCATGGTTCTGTCTCCATCTTTGACTTTGTGAAAAACTGTTGGTAAATGCAACTGATGTCACAATTACAGCCAAATTTTTGTCACAATCTTTTACATTATGAAAAACGGTAGACAAATGCAGTGACAATTGTGGTTGCAAAAGCAAAACCCCGATACTGTGGATGCAATTGCGTGTTTTAAAAACCTTGATCCTATGATTTATTACTGGGAAACAAAATCTAGAAAAGGTGTGAGTGCAGGGCCCGCTTGATGGGGACAATAGCGCACATATATCACCTTACTTGAAAATGCTGAGGCTGGTTTTGGGTGACTGAACAGAGTCAACACTGTGACACTTTGCCATTTAAGGTAACTCTTGATGACTGAAGATATTTGTTGTGTGTGCGTTATTTCAGGGGGACGGAGAAAACAATGAAGAGGAAGTGAAGAAGGAGTTGAGGAGTAGGGGTCTGTGCCTGATCCCTGTGGGATGCACCGTACACGTGGCGAGTAGCAACGGTGCTGATTTCTGGTCACCTGGTGCAATAGGGAAGAAGGTTTCACCATCATCAAGCAAGCAGTGAAAAGAAACGAAGATGAATGAATCCTTTTCAAAATTTGTAGCCTTTTGGGAAATGGGTTCCTATGTCTGCCCAAATTGGAGTTGTACTCAATATGACAGCTTATATGGAGATGGATGGTTAAGGAGGTAAACTGCAGGAAATGGAAAAGAGTGATAACAATTAACAAGAGTGGTTCAAAGTTCACACATGGGGTACAAATCAGAGGTCATGATTTTGTCCTTAAATATGTAACATCTCTTTTGGGGGTCCTTTTCTCAGGACATCTATATCTATATATTATCATTATTCTATACAAGGAACCAACCAAATATTTTATCTAGGATTTAGGGATGTGTGGCCTTCAACCCTCAACTAGGACTCTAGGATTCCTTATTATATATTTTCTCTGTAAATTTCGCTAATCAAATTATATATTCCATAACACACACAATAATCTACTCTTTGGTTTCCTTAAAATTTCACCTCTGTTTACATAAACAACATCATTGAAACAATCGTATTAGCGTATTTTATTGTAGGTGTCGTCACATGTGACGGGGTTTTTTGTGGTTGTGTTTGGAGTCTTGTACAAAATAATGGTGGTGCAAAATCGTCACTGTTGGTGCAATACGCGTGATCGTGACTTCATTGGTATGAGTGTGATATCGGAGTTATATATAGGCCAAATCACCATTTGTGATTTTTGCATCTTTTACTTTGTTTCTTATTATCTAAACACTCACGCACTTTCTTCTTTCGTTAATAAGTAGTTAGTTAGCCTTCGTTTCTTCTAGATTTTTCACTTTAACGTTTTGCATTGTATTAATTTATATTCACGCAAAAACAAATGAATGGAAATTTTAGATGATTGAAAGAAAGGTTAACATGAAATGCAGTTCTAAAAGGAGAAGAATCCAAATGGCAAAATAGTTTCACTTCCCTTAAGAATTGAGAGTTTATATACTTCCTATTCCCTTCAATGCGTCTTTTCAGGATAAAACCGTGACGAAACACCGACCTCCAAAGTGGAATATCTCAAATGCGGTGATTAACCCTAACCAACCGACACCGACCTCCAAAGTGGAATACCTCAAATGCGGTGATTAACCCTAACCAACCGACTTGAGGTCGGAACAATGACTTCCACCGTGCCGATTCATCTCCTAGAACCGGAAGAAAGGATTATTGTTTCTCAGTTTCATTTTGATTGTTTGATTTTAAAAAGATATTTCTCTTTAACTATTATTTTCAAAACTGAGAGTAAGCAAGAAGTGATAAAATTGCTACATTTGTACATAAAATCGTTAATATTAGGACTGTGGAAAGTTGGTGAAGAAGAATGGAATTTGAAAGATATTCGATGTTTTAAGATGGACACGGTGTTCGAAGAAAAAGAGTGGAGAAGATGAAAACGATGAATTGAAGAGATGGTGGTAAGTTGTAACTTTGGGGAAATTAATTGTGTATGTTTTTATTTATGAATCTATGCAGAATTTGTTTTAAACTAAGCATACTGTTGGAGTTATTAATTACCTTGCTTTTTTGACCTGGGTGCGCGTGTTTTTTGTACTACAACAACTCATTGCAACTATAGAACAATGCATTCTCATTTATAACTATCTTTTCTCTCTCTTTAGTATTTGATCTAGTAAATAATACATTTAATGTTTTTTTTTTTATCTCAAGCAATAGAAACATGTACTAAAATTGGTGCAAGAGTTATCAATTAATGTATACAACTTGGGAACACAAAAATGAAGGTCGTTCTGAAAAAGATTGGTTATACTCTACTTGTTTACCGTGTAAAAATAAACACTCAAAACAAAGGTTTCGTTCACACACACAAAATTGGAAAACTAAAATACACTTATTTATCGTGGGACCATTAGTGAATATTCAGATAATATACGTCATCTTCTCCCACCTTCAATAACGTAGCCTTAAGTTTCTGAGACATTGAGAAAAATTATACAAGAAAACAAAGTTATGAGTTATTGTCCCATGAAAAGTGGAGAGTTGGTGAGATTCATCTCATTGTCCATACTAAGGAACTTGACTTGGTGGATTACCTTATCTTCGTCAAATCCCTTATCTTGGAATACAAATATTACATACGGAACTTTAAGCCTAACTCAATTCCATAAAATCAGCTCATAAGATTGAGATTTGCATCCACTTATATACAATGAAATGTCATTATCTCTATGAGATGTGGGATCTCAAACACACCCCCCTCACGCTGAGAGTGATAGATAGAAGCTCATGCGTGGGATAACATTATGGGTGGTGGCCTGATAAACCCAAAAAATACTCGCTAAGATAGACTCGAAATGGATCTGATACCATATTACAAAGTGGACTTTAAGCCTAACTCAACCCCATAAAACCAGCTCATAAAGTTGAGGTTTGCACTCACTTATATAGTCGATGTGAGATCTCCAACACACCCCCCTCATGCCGAGAGTGTTGGTTGGATTTATCAGGCCACCACCCATAATATGTTATCCCACGCACGAGCTTCTATCTATCACTCTCGGTGTGAGGGGGGTGTGATGGAGATCCCACATCGACTAGAGATGAGGACAATTCATTGTATATAAGTAGGTGCAATTCTCAATCCTATGAGCCGGTTTTATGAGATTGAGTTAAGCTTAAAGTCCACTTCTTAACAATAAATAATTTTTTCTACCTCCATAAACTATAGACAACAACAAATAAGAGGATATCCCATTCTATTTTCTTAAACATGAACCAGGAAACATAGTTTTGGTTATAATAAATTTTTGGAATACTATGTAGTACAACATTCATGTTTATCCACGTGTAACACTTCCCATATATTGTAAGGTTTAGAACAAGTGAACAAGACACCCGTGAGTCTATTTTCATAGTGGATTTGCAACATTTTTCTTTAAAACAAAATGTTCTTGGTTAGTATTTTCCTTAAGGAAAACTATACTTTCACATGTCTTAGAGTTTAACGACTTTTGATTTGATAGTTTTAGAAAAAAAAGGTAAATTTTAAATAAAAAAACAAAATTTATAATTAAATGATATAAAATAATATTATTATTGGTCGTTTAGTGGACTTAGTAAAAGAGTTGAATGTCAAGGTATAAGATTCTCTGATAAACATTACTTTCCATACCTTAACCTTTGGTGAAATGTTATTTCTCCACAACTATATAAAAATAGTTGATCATGTTCCTTGCTCCAAATTTCATTCTTGATTATATATTTATAAATCTATCATTTACTTTTCTAGTAGAACAATGAGCTAAGTATTTATGATTACCTTGATATCGTATTTTGCATTGAGATTTTTGTAGTTTTTCTCTAAATTTTTTTATTGAATAAATTTATCTCAAAAAATTTCAGTTGGATTGAATTTGACAGTTCTCATTATATAGATCTTATTTACAAATTCCATACGAACTCATTATATAGTTTGATACTTCCTTTTTTTTTACACAATTGATGTATTACACACTTTCTAAATATATAAAACTAAAATTCTGTAGTTTTGTATTTATATTTTCCAAAATTTGATAAAAAAATTCTCACAAGCAGTAAACATAGAAAAAATAATTAGATTGAAAAATCATATTATGTAAAAAGTCGTTGATGGTGTAAATTGATCAACAAATTCAACATGTTTTAATAGGAATATTAGAGTTTTCAATACATGTTAACGCCTTTAGTAAGTTATTTTTAGCTGAATTAGGTTAATTAGTGCGAATTAGGAGTGACAATACAGAGTCGAATATGGAGCTGGTCATGCGGGTGAATCTGTGGCCGCTAAAAAAAAGTGTAAAACGAGTTCAATAATCTAATCTGTTTTGACCCGTCCTACATAACCCGCAACCCACGCGGGTTAACATCAGGGACAAATTTACTTCCTGACCCACATAAATAAAAAAATAATTATTAATTTTTTTGTAAAAAAAAATCATGACACTCTCATACTAACTTTTATTTTCTGCAAAAGAGTACTCAGCTTTAAATAATTTTTTAATCATGATATTAATATGAATTATACATAGTTGAAAATAATTGGTATCAAGCTTTAAACATTGCTTTATAACAATCGACTTACTGAACTGAAAAAAACAGTTTTGATTCCTGCACCCAAAAATTTGAAAATGCACTCTATTTGTGAGGGGAAATGATAAATATATTATGAATTTGGTATTCCAGAATACAATTGTGGATTTGGATTTATAAAACAATTTTCTAGAATAATTTATCCAGAATATGCTTCTAGATTTTTATTTTCTACAATATTTTTTGCAGATATGTTTCTAGATATTTTTTTTCCAGAATGTATTATTTGTATTTTAGATTTGACTTTTCTGGGTTTTCAATTTTGTTCTAAAATTTAATTTTCTGAATGAAAAAGATTATATTTTCCATAATATATTTTTCAGTTTTGATTTTTCAATTCCAGGAGAATTATAGAATTTCAAAAATTGATAGGTTCAGGTTAGAATTGGTTGGGTGCAGAAAGAAAAAGCTCAGAAAAAGACAACACACCGAAAGCCCATTACTTGTAAAATCAATTAAAAAAGTTATTAGACTTTCTCTAATGATATGGGCCTAATGTGCACATAAACCCATCTTTCATGACGAGACTGAGCCCATCTTTCGTCTTAATTATATATCTATTCCATGACTGTTTCTTCCTGCACCTCCATATCTTCTTCTGCCACCTCCATACACAACATGAAAATACATTTTTGTCCTTCTTGTGTCACTCCCATAGAGTAGTTTCCGGATTATGTAATCCAAAGAATAATCATGCATCTAAAAAATGACTTTTGGATTATGTAATCCGGTAGCTAATTACAAATTTGAAAAATGACTTCCGAATTACGTAATCCGAAATATTATAAAGAGGCATTTTTGGAAATTTGAAAACTTATGGAGGTGCAAGAAGAAACAGTCCTATTCCATTTTTAAGTCCAGTGTAAACCCAAAATATGTTTCATATACTTTTATATTATGAATTAAAGCACGTAAATTATAATGAAAAACCTTCAGTTCTTTTCTTATGGTTAAAATGTTTGTTTCAAGATTTTATATTCTTGATAATGTAATGGATAGAAATATTATAATTGAAAATTTATTCCTAGGCATGTCTAAAAATATTTTTGGTTAGTTTTTTTTTTATATTTCCAAGAATACTTTCTAAATTTTAAACTAATTAAAATATAAAATAAATAAAAATTGTACTGGAGGTTATAAAGTCACCCATAAAAATATAATTTACTCATTCCTTAACACAACAATAAAAATTATACAGATAAAGAGATGTAGTTTACTGAGAACAAAACATATCCAAAAATATATATGATTTTTATAATCTTCTGATAAACAGAGAAATATAAATTTCATTTTTATATTTTCAAAAATGTAAAAGTTGCGTGAAACAAGCGTTAAGTTCTTCCTTCCTACACTCTCACCTAGATATCCACTCCATTTTTTTCTTTATCTAAATTATTTAATCTACAATACTTTATCTTTACTTCTAAATTAAAATTAAATACAATTAAAATAATCATTATCACACTTTAAATTATTTATTGAAAATTAAAAATAATTAATATATGATTAAAATATTTATTTATTTATTATGAATTTCATAACAGTTTAATAAGTACTTTAGTACTTTAGTTTGATTACAAAGTTAGCCTTCATTAACGCCAAATTGTCTTGTTTTTTAGATAACTTTTTTCTTTGATACCTTAACAATGCAATGAATTTAATTTAATTAAGGACAACTTTTTAAAAGTAGTAGGTAAGGTGATCAATAGAGTAATACAAATTTAAATCAATTTTAATATGATCACAAGATTTTTAAAAAACTTCTGTGATCATTCAAATAGTTATAGGATACAAAATATTACGATTCATGCTTCATGCTTCATGCTGCATGCTGCTCTTCAATTTATATTCCATGACATGGAATTTCTTTTACAGATGATATGAAATTTGGTAGATATTACTCAATGCAAGATGAACTCGGTTTAGTCATACAAAACGCAGAAGATTAATTCAATAAGTGAAAGGCAGTGATGTTGGGACCATAAATACAAATTTGAGTCAAATTAAAAATTAAATGCACAGACATACTTCAAAAGTGGCTTTCTTGCTGAGATGTCTGCTGCAGTTTTCAATAATAACCATTCTTACACATTTCTCCTGCATGACATCAGAAACTGATACGTAGCAACGTGAAGCCAAGAAATTTGACCCGACAATTTGATCCTCAGGAGTCAGCAGCCACTAAGTCAATTTGGATTGGTTTTAACCAATTCATTGATTGAGTGTAAATGCAGATGTGAATACTGAATTGACCTAAAAGTAGTTTGCTTAAAAGAATTGTTTTGAATGTCATTATGTCAATATTGTCTGTCATGTTTGACTTATATACATATATGAATAATGGCAATGTATAGATATGAGCATGGATTCTGAGTTTGAAGCCTATATAGACTGCTGAGATGGTGTTAGACCAATGACTGGGGATGTTGATCAATCTATGAAAATGCTGAGAGTAAACAACAGACCAATTCAAACTCAATTCCCAGTCTTTTCCAATACCAATTAAGAATTCACTTCACTTCTCATTTTGGCTATCTCAGCAAACTAGTAACTATAAGGCTTTCAATACTTGTGTAGTCAGAGTTTCAATAACAAACTCTATGGATAAACTCGAAAATATCTGTAATGTCATATAACTATTAGTCAATTTCATAAAATCAAGTTAAGGTTTCTCACTCATTTCTAACAATAAAAAAAAAAGGTATATATTCTTTGCAGGACTAGTTTTGGCATTCTTATTCTTTATGGAGGAAGTGGAAGAAGAAAACAGTGTGTGGCTACATGATAAGTATTTATAAAGGCATTGTCCCAATATGAGTTATATTGTTTTTTATGTATGTATTTAAACCTAAAAGAAGAAGACACGTGATCTTGTAAACTATGTTAACTTGGTTTTTGAAAAACATGGACAACTTTTGTTTTCCACACCTTTTACCGAGTCTTATTTGAAGACTATAGATTATTTTATCTTCAGTCTTATATCTAATTCAATTCACTGCAAATACTGATAACCTTCAAATTCTGCTACCATACCTAGGTCCCCACAAAACCGAAGTAAGACACAAAAATGTCTTTGTTTTCAACCTTCACACGCACACATCCAATATATAAATATGACATTAATCTTGGATCAGTACTTGTCATTTTTTGGTATATCTGTGCAGATTAAGAGGGTAGTTAGCAGCTACAAAAATGAAGGGTTACTCTCTTGCAGTGGCATTTTTCACCCTCTTCGTGCTCTTGCTCTCATACTCCAACTATGTTGAGGCCAGAAAATCTCTCAAAGATCAATATTCTTCACCTTCCTTCATTGCTTTATTCATCAATCGGGCTTATTCTGGACCTAGTCACAGAGGGCGAGGTCATTGAAGTCTTTAACGTTCTTTTTTTTTCAAATTCTGTGAAATACTGAAATGTTTTTGTGGGTTTGAAAGCTGCTCCAAGTGTATAATTAATAAAAAACTTTTATTACCAATTTATTTCCTCTGTTTGATATTTTTTTTTTCCGTATGATTTGCATGGTAATAACTAAGAAAAGTCCCTAGATCAAATGAAGAGCTGACATTATTAGTTCAACACTTTTTTGTTTCAAGCTCGAGCAAATATATATAGAGTCTTAGGCCTCTTGTGCGGCCATAATATGTTAGGAAATATCAATTGATTTTATTAATAATTATTCTTGTAAAAAATTGACTAATTATTTTTAAAGAAATCTCTTTTTTCAGTCACAATTTTGTGTTTATAAGATTGGAGATCCAAAGATAGATATGTTTGATTGTGTAAAAGCACATACACATGAAATTATATAGTACATAAATTTATTGACTCGAGACATGTTTTTGAAATCGTCGTTATATACGAGAATGTTATAAAATGTTATATTGTTGATGGTCTGATAATAATAATGATCTGATAACACGAGTTCGAATAAGTTTAACAAATTTTTGCTAAGGTATATTTAGATTGACTCTCATACTATATTGTTAGGTCATGGGTGTAGTCCGATGTTTGGTCATTTATGGGTTGTTTCCCGACCTATGTATCTAACATTATGAGGGACCACAATTTAAGGGATCTGAATCAATTAACTTTAATTACTCAATTAAGGTATAATCATGACTAAAGGTGGAGATGTTACAATTCGATCTATATATACCATATTACGCTTTTACAACAAAGATCATCTAATATATGATCTAATCATCATCATCTAATAAACAACACAGGGAGTACTCTCAACTCCTATTTCATATTGTACTCGTCATATTTATGCTCTTACTGACTTGAGCGTCGGAGTGTCATCGCAGGAGGAGCCCCTCTCATTTCTAGAAGGTCTTGCTCATCTAGATTCCGACCGACCTTAAGTTAACTAGAACATTATATAAAAATAAACTTTAAGTCTAATTCAACTTTATAAAATTGACTTATAAGATGAAATTTACACCGATTTATAAAATATTCTAATTGAATGTGAGATCTCCAAGCAACATACTTGTCACTGTCTCTTCTAGTGTTTTACCACTGAATCTTTTAGTTGGAGTTGTAATTAAAATAACCGAAGTGGTTTGCCATTGCTAGGATTTATGGTCACTTTTCCATAGGCAGCGTCTTTTGTTTTAAAATTACCTTATTCCAGATTTAAAAATCTGGAATAGTAAATATAATTCAAAATAAAAAATATACATTCTAGATAAAAAAAATCCGGAACACAAAATTAAAAATGCATTTTGGATAAAAATTTCTGAAATTTAAAAATGTGTTATAGACATTACAATAAAAATCATGAAATAGAAACCAATTTTTAGATACCAAAATAATTAATTTCAATAGTAACTAAATTAGAAAACATTTTAGAAACTAAATAAAAAATTGGTTTCTAAATTAGTTTCTATTACTGTTAAATAGTTTCTAAATTGGTATCTAATTAGCGACCAAGATTTTAACTACCAATTATTTAGTTTCTAAATTTGCTCTCTAAAACTTTGGTTGCTAATTAGATACCAATTTAGAAACTATTTAACAATAATATAAACTAATTTAGAAACCATTTTTTTTTAGTTTCTAAAATGGTCTCTATTGCAA
>Ga0123341_1005778_pt1 | contig 11093 bp, 11 predicted proteins | sample Turbeapinknodule_FD_89959 | JGI IMG/M metagenome (GOLD analysis project Ga0123341, IMG submission 89959) | Root nodule microbial communities of legume samples collected from Mexico - Turtle bean Mexico pink nodule | ecosystem: Host-associated > Plants > Roots > Nodule | place: Mexico: Nepantla...
CGTTAACTCTTGCTAAAAAATAACTCAATTAATATGAATAGAAAAATATCATATATTAATACTATTAAATAAATAATTATTATTAATTATTTGATTTTAAATATTTTATATTTAATAATAAATTAAATTAGTCATTTCAAATAATTTTATTTTTAAAAAATTGAAAATAAAGGAATTTAAAATAAAATATATTCAAATTAAATCCAATTAGTAAAGTTCAATATTTGAACAAATGGATAGAATTCTAATATTCATAAGAATAGAATTTGAACTATTTCCTATTGGGATTTGGATCAAGTAGAATACATGCAATAAAAAAAAATGTTTTGTAGAAGAAACATTTAGACGTGGAGATAAAAATATATTAATTGTTAAGTACCGTTTGTTTTATTTGCTTAAAGTTTCTAGTCGTTGCAAAATTATTATTTTTATCTATAATTCATGAAATATATCATTGTTATTAATCGTTTTGAATAATGCCAGTATTACTATATCGTTAGGGTGACTGAGTGTAAAGACAAACCAAGATTTAAAAAATGATATTAACCAAAAAATTTGGTGTGTAAGTAAAAGAGTGTGAGGAATAGCGTAGCAGCTTCATTTTGAATTAAGAATCTTGTAGGAGTCATGTTTATGCAAAAATTAACTTTTCCTTTCTCTCTTCTTTTATTTTACTTCTCCTCTTTTTCTCTTTTCCAAAGCTCTTCAAAGCAATATGCTATTCTTGTCATTCCATTAATTGGTCAATAACAATATCACTTCTGTCTTTTCTGTTTGGTTGCAGACAAATCAGAATATATATATATATATATATATATATATATATATGTGTAAATTTAATATTTTTAATGTAAATTTACTATGTTTACTCTTAGTTAGTTAATTAATTTTTATAAAACCTGTGATTTACATATTTAATTTTTTAAAAAAACAATTTCCATCATGACTTTGTAATTAACTTGTAGCAATTTTAGGTATTCATCTGCTATACTCAATATGATAATAACTTTCAGAACTTGTTCAGAATTTTTATATGTAGAAAATTGTGATGTCTATACGAACTTTATTAGGTTATTTCTTTTTATTAAATTATTACAATCTGGATTCTCTTTTTGACTCAGTTTTGGTTTTTCTTGCTGTGATTTTAGCTTTTGCCTTTTCGAAAATTAATAATTTTCTATTGGATTTTTATTTTGATAATAAAGTTGAAACTGCTACAGACTCTGTCGAGGAGTAACAATGATTTTTTTTTTTCAAGTTTTCAACATCACATTCCCCAAATTTTTGGATCTTGGTTGACTGAGTCAAACTATTCTCAATGTTTCAATGTATAGGTTGTTCAAGGTGATAGATTTAAACTTCCACCTGAGTCGGTCAAAATTCAGCAAGAATAGTTTTTTACGTGTGAAAGGGATTTCCGAGTTCCTGTCACAAATGTAACAAATGTAATTATTATGTCATTTAATCATAATGTATTGGATTTATAAACAATACTATTGGTCTCACTCTTAGGTGTCGTTAGGTTTTTCTTACTTGGAAGTGGGGATGAAAATGCACTTTTGATTTTTTTTTCCTTTTTTGAGCATGAAAATTTATATTTTACCATACATTACTACGATCGTGAAAGATTAATCGCAAGCTTACTATACATGTATAAATTTATTTTGACCATATGAAAATCTCTACAACAAATCGCTACAAACATGGAGAAACAACTGAAGCTTTAGTTGATTCCTCTCGTTCAGTAAGCTGGAACTCCTCGTGAATGGTCTTAGGAAGCAGTAGTTGATGTTGAGGGCTCGATGGTGCCAACTGGATCAGGATTTGGATTAACCGAAGTGCGTGCTTTACGTTTTCCTGATTTCCCATTATTTATTTTATCCTGATCTTGCTTCAGCAGCACAGGTTGAAACTGGCAAGAGTTGGAAGAAAAGAAGCAGTTATAAGAATTGTAATAACGTTTAAGGTGGAAAGCTCTAAAACTCTGGATTAAAGCAAAACCTGATATACGGAGTATATGACATTTCTTCTTATTTGTGCCATCATATCCAAGAAGAGGTTATAGCCTTCAAGTTTATACTCAATAAGTGGATCGCGCTGCGCATATCCCCGTAACCCTACGGCTTGCTGAACAAATTTTAGTGCTTGCAGATGTTCTTTCCACAACCGATCAATATTGCTCAAGATTAAGAACCGCTCTGCTTCTTTCATCAAGCCTGTTGCTTGTTCCTCCACAATATCCTATAGACACCATTAAAGTAATTGCAGCAGTGAGGTTAGATAACTTCCTCTCCCTTCCCCCCAAAACATAAATACTAAAATAATACCCCTTTTTGAAGTGTAAAAGATTTAATTAGTTGTTAGTTCCGCTCCCTCTCAAATATGCTGTTTAATTATAGGAACATAAGGAGAATGGTTGGATTTAATTCCGAAATAATAATTGTTAAACTGACCCTTTTCTGCCTGTAGGCTTCACGACCACGAAGACGGAGATAATTCCGCAATGCTTCATAGTCCGAACACTCGTTCTTCAGCAAATCAGGGGTTAAATCATTCAACATGTGGCAATATCTGATGAAAAATAAATATCTCCTGTCAGCTTAATTGTCATATCCAGATTGACCGAAAACATGGTTATCAAATGCATAACTAGATGCATCGAAGTGTAAAAATATTTTATATTAGCATTCAATTACATATATCATGCATAATAAGTTTATTGATTTTTATAATACTATTTTAAAATTAATATTTTTCATAATTTTTTATTTATTAACAATGCAAAACTTTACATTGACAGTGAATAGACAGAAACTACACTACCCAAATAAAGGAAGAGAACATAACTTTTACGCTATAAATTTGTTGACTTCGACAATAAATTAATAACTACAAGTTATACCAAAGATAACATTTAATCGATTAACAATGCAATAACTTTGACACTGAAAAAACATGTCTATCAAACTCAAATACCCCCCTCATAATGCATAAAATCATAATGGACAAAATAGAAATTCATACAAATATCCAAGAGATGCTTCTTATTTTGACTTCTCAGTTTGGACTTTAGGCTGACATTTAGAAAAGGAATATTTTGATTTGAGAAAATATTTTCTATTTTATTTTTATTTGAAAAAACGACACCCTATTTTATGTTTCTTGTTTTTACAAGTTTATATAAGAAATAATAAAAAAATAGTTTTTCATAGTATCTTTGAACAACTCTTTGAAAACTGAACTAAATGAAAACAAGGTGTCATTCTTGTAATTACAAGTAGAAATCAGACATTTTAAAAAAAAACAGTCCCTTACTTCCCTCCCTGAGTGGACCAGATAATGTGAAGGGTGCTATTAAGTTGCTCGAGGAAATCTTAGTTTCGGTTGAGGAAAAAATTAACTGCTTTACCATTTAACACCAATACAGAATGAAATTAAAAGATTAGTGAAGCAGAACAGCTTGGGGTCATAGTTAGACCCATTCAACTTATTCAATCAATGGCCTAACTGGATTTTTTTGAAGAAAAATTGGAATAAAGTAATCAAGCAAATAACTAATAATTTTTAATAGCACGTTTATTACATTAATAAATTATATAAATAAATTAGAAGATATTTTGATTCTATACATAATCCAGTATTTATAACTAGAAAATATATTTTTACCAAAGTATTCAATAATGTTAAAACAGATAGTCGTTTGTTCTCTTGCCGGGTTGTTGCATCATGTAATCAGTAATCATATTGAGGTGTGTCTCACCAATGTGACCAAAGCAGCCCCTACTTAGCCAATTCAATGAAAACACCTAGGTTTTGCCAATTCAGGGGCAATTCTAACTTGTCCAATGCAGTCAGACATCATGGAGGGCGAAAAAAATGGCTAGTTCATAGTTGAAAAGGTTGGTTGGCTGGCCATAGAGAAGATACCTTAAGCTAAGTCAAGCTTTACATTACCAAGTCGGGATTCCAAAACTAAAAGTTGAACCTAGTTTATTCACTTGATATGACATGGACCTTTTATAAGGCATAATCTGGCCCTTCTTAAAATCAACAATATATAAGAGTGGGCCTAAGCCTTTATATTAGATCACGGACTAAAATCTTTAAATATAATAATAATAAGATATAGAAAAATTCCATGATATAATAATAAGAACAATAACAACAGCAATAATAATTAAGCCTAAAAGGCTTTTTGTGTGACCTAAAGCATAAGTTTTATTGGCTAGATACGCTTCTTAAAAAAAGCCTTGGCTTAACTTATTTAATAAATAGACCTAGGGTAAGCCAGAGTCCTTCCATCATGGTCATGAAGAGATTTGGTGAATTGTTTGTGTAGAAAGCACTCGGCTGTACTGCCTCTTATTTATAACCATTTCAGATCAATTTTGCATTAATGAATAACAATAAGTAAAAACGAAAAAAGTTCTGCATATAAATAAATCAAGCATGTCATCAAGCATAAGGGCAAAAGAGTTCACTTACTGCTGAATTTTAGCAATTAGTTTTTCAAGATCCCAGCTGTCCTTTGGAGCATCAGAACCAATGTTTGCCTAATCCATCATGAATGCATTATCAAGTTAGACAATACAGCAAGGTATAAAGAGAAGCATAATTTTAGCAAGACTTGCCTCTAAAATGTCATCCATTGTCAGTTCAGCATATTCAATAAGAAGAGACTGAAGATTATCGGATTCAAGGGCTCGCCTTCTCTCAGTATAAACTCTATCTCTTTGGCTGTTAAGCACTTCATCATACTCAAACAACTGCTTCCGAATGTCGAAGAAATAGTTCTCCACTTTCCTTTGGGCTTCATCTAATGCTTTAGTCAGCATCTTGGACTCAATAGGTAGGTCTTCAACTCTGAAAGCTCGCATTAAGCCCTACACAGTACACATTACAATCTTAACCTAACCAAGTTTTGGGCAAAAGAATTCCAAGTGTTGCAGCAGCACAACAAATGCATTACCTGAATTCGATCTCCACCAAAAATGCGAAATATGTTATCTTCAAGGCTTAAAAAAAACCGTGACCCACCTGGATCTCCTTGTCTGCCACTTCGACCACGCAACTTAAAGGATAAAAATCAACGATTCAAGTTCAAATACTTATTTGACAGGGTGCGAGTGGCTAGTACAGCCACAAGAATGAAAGAATCAAGTAAGAGATATGCAGAAATAATGATCCAACAATTTCATCCCTGCTTCCCTCTCCTTTCAGTCCAACAAGGAAAAGGAGATAAGAAAAAGAATACCTGATTATCAATTCGACGTGATTCGTGACGCTCTGTGCCCACCACATGGAGTCCACCAGCTTCCACAACCTGCAGTCATAACGATCATTAATAATTAATCAAAAGCAACGTATGAGGAGAAGTATTAGTTAAGAAACATACTGACCTTCTTCCTCTCTTCCTCAGTGAAGACTTTGTATTCTTTCCCAATTTCCAGAAAAGCATTTCTCAGTTTGGAAATGACTTCGTCTTGAGCAGGGCCCTACATCAAAAATATATAATGACAATTTGATTATAACAAATGAAAATTCACAAAAGTGATATATCAAAGAAAATTTTACTCGTCTTAAGAAAGTAAAATTTATCATTAACCTTTTCGCATGCATAGGATAGGCGTTCCTCTGCTTCAAGCTCAGTTAATGATCTCTTGCCCCATGTTTCGACAGCTAATTGCACAGCCTTTTCAGTCAAGTTCACATTTTTATTTGATAGTTGGCATGGGAATAACTTCTCATTCACCTGAATAATATGCGGAGTTTCAAAACAGTTACTATAAAAAGTATTTAGAGACAAACATATAAACATGCAACACTTTTCAAAGCACATAACATCTAAACCAATATAGCTTTATGGGTGCCTTTTTGTAATACAATATATTTGAAAAACAAAAAGATTTGGAATACAACTTTCTTTTTGTACAGACATCCAGAATTCCCTATCCACCATCATCCAGATATTCATCTTTCACAAATTAATTCTATTTATAACACCAACCCATGTTCTTCCCTCCTTCATTTTTAACCATAACTGCACATCTTTCACAGTGAAAGATGATCTAGCAAAAAAGCCTGGTTCAAGCATACCATTCTTTTCTTTGCATACTGCACCTGTTGCAAACTGTAGGATGCAAACATACTCATCATTGGGTTTAATGTTGCCTAATGATTGTTGTCCACAACTTCTAAGCGTGAAAATTTTATGAATCATCGATTCATTCCAACAAAATGAACAATCATAATTTTGAGAACTGTCATTGCCACCTGCACCTATTCACGTTTTTTCCATTAGTGGAATCTTTCTTAGTCTTAGTATACTTAAATTTAGAAAATGATGAAAAAGTCGGAAGAGAGAGATAAAGAATAAGAAAAAAAAAAGTTATTAATTAATTTAAATTTTAAAAGACTGTAATTGAGAAGCTAAAACAGAGCAGAAGGAAAATTAATTAGAGATAGTTGATTAGGAACAATTAGAGCAGTTATTTAGTAAGGGATCGGTTCAATAGGTAAATGGAATGAAGGTGGGATTCAACCAAATAATTACAAATCTTGTGAAAAAGGGAAACCATTGGAGAAACAAAATTTCTCCTGCTTTGCATTTGATTTCATTCAAAAAATAAAACTCATCTTTTCTTCTACCCAATTGCTTTAAAGGTTCTTAAAATGTCTTAAATACCCTTATCTACCTTTTGCTTTTCAGATATAATAAATTGGGCATTTTGGCCTAAGAATAGGTTGCTAACATCCTCCTTCTATAAGAGTAAATGAGAGGATGTCCGTGCACAACACCATAATTGTAGTTACATAAGCAATACTTTAAAAGAAAAACATCATACCTTCCATGTCTTGTAGGGAGGAGGTTTCTTTATTGAAACAAAGCCTTCTTCAGCTGGCTTAACAACTCTGCAATCATTTGTTCACAGAAAAAATGTAATTCTTGTTTTGGTAAGATGACTTCAATAACTTGGAAATAGTTTTACTTTCAGATCTAACGCAAAAACAGGTTCTAAGAATAGAAATTTAACCATAGGATAGGAGTAATCAGAATATGTTTTCCCATTAAGGTTGTATCAGTGACAAATAAATCCCAGAAAACAGTGAGATAGTGCAATCAACAAGTATACATACGTAAATACAATAGGTCTGCCTTTAAATAAAGAGGCATTACTCGCACACACAGTGGGAGGTGCTTGAAATCCCTAAACTACGTAATATAACCACCTCACTCCTTTCACTTCAGACAAGTTATTTTTCCCTTATAAACGGGCAAACACACTTCCATTCAAGCACTTTTGTTTATTACTTTGCAGAGAGCATCTCACTCATTAAACATTAAAAGCCCACCCCAGGTAGCATCTTCCTTTAAGTATCCTCTCCTCCCCCACTAAACCCATCCCCTTTTCTTCCAAATACCATTTTAAAACACGTACATGGAAGAACACGTTCTCCATAATAAAATAATACCTAGGCATCAATATCTCACGAAGCTTCAACCGTGCCATAAATTCTGCATTACCACCAAGGATAATATCTGTCCCACGACCAGCCATATTGGTTGCAATTGTCACTGCCCCAAGACGACCACTCTGTGCTACAATTTCTGCTTCCCTCTCAACATTTTCTGGTTTTGCATTAAGAACCTAGAAACAATACATATTTCATTATAAACCAAAAAATATTAAGAAAAAAAGTGGTTGCATCTTATTCTATAAAATGGATGAGCAGATGGCCAGTGTTATATCAACACTTGTCCTAGGCTATGAGTAGGCTACCTTTTAAGAGACAAAAATAATTTGAAACAGGTATCATTAACAAAGTATTCTAATGACACAATGTCTATTAAGCATAAACACTCCTCTCTTGCTTGGGCTGGTGGAGTGTCTATGTCAGACATGTTTTACTTAGACCAACATCTGTATGACACATGTTGAACACCCCTCATTCGATTTCTGATCAAAGAATTATTTTGTCAACCACTAGAGCCAACACCTCAAAATGGGTGGATTCTTCAGGCACTAAAGAAAAAATAAAAAACTTTTTTACACATTCAAAAAGTCACCTTAAAATATAATATAAATATTTAAAAGCATGAATGTCTTTCAACGTTGTTTCGTGAGATGTATTAATCATTATCATAGAAAAAAAATGTATAACTTATCAAATTATTTTAAGGAAGTGAAAAAGCCTTTCTTGAAAAATATGATCCATCTTTTTTATGGATTTTTTGTAAATAGAAAAAGTGCATACAATATAAATGATGCCTCAATATATTTTTGTAAGGTACAGTATAACAAGACAGGAGAGACCTTACCTCATGCGGAATTTCAGCTTCTTTCAATAGCTCCGACAAAGAATCACTCTGCTCAACACTAGTCGTGCCAACAAGCACTGGGCGACCAGTTTTATGCATCCTAGAGATTTCCACTACAACTGCACGCCATTTCCCTGAAGTTGCTCTAAAAACTACATCAGATTCATCCTAAGAAAGAAATTAAAGATTAGGAACTAAACAAACAACAAACAATTTATAAAAACTGTTTTATTATGTACAAACTAAATCTACTAAGATGAACAGTAAGGCTTCTGAACTTAACTTTAAATGGAAGTAATCCACCCACACTACCTTGGACGGAACTATAATAATTTACACATACATTGCACATATAGATGTAATAAATATATTATCATTCCTCCTGTTCAGGAATTGGAATACAGATCCCACGTGGCAAAAAAACATCATTTTATTAAAGTGTTGCACAATAATGACAAGCAAGAAGAAACCTTTCTTATCATAGGTTTGTTTGTTGGCACAATTGTAACTTTAAGCTTGTAAATGCTCTCAAATTCTGTGCTTTCTGTTGCTGCAGTGCCAGTCATACCACAAAGTTTGGGAAACTGTAGAGGTGCATAGTTGAAAACATCAAGGTAAGTTCAAAGGCAAATAAAATTCTGAAATGATGATTCACTTAACCAGCTCAAACATAACATTTCCAACCTGAAGAAAGAAATTCTGGTAACTGATGGAAGCTAACGTGACAGTTTCATTTTGAATTGGCAGCCCTTCTTTTGCCTCAACTGCTTGGTGAAGGCCATCACTCCACCTTCTCCCCTATAAGTAAATAAAAATTAGTAATCCAAATTAACTACTCAGAAATTTGAACACGTGACATGTTCTTTCTTAGTGTAAGTTTAGCTATTTGTTTTCTCAAGATAGAAGTGGTAGTGAGTGCCAGTAATTTGTAAGATTTTGCTTTTGGCAAGACAGGTACTCTACAATAATGAGATAGTAACGTAAACACCAAGGTTTGGCATTGTAATCACAAGCAAAAAAATATCATTGTATATACCTGATCACTGCAATTTGTTTAAAGATAAGGGCAGAATGTAAAATGTATCACAAGGTGGAATCTCTATTAATTTGCAATTCAATTAGAGAGGTCAAGTACCGTCCAGGTGTAGACTGTATACTGATTTTCTTGCAGAAACTTCAAACTAAATCTAGTATATATTAATTGCAACTATTCTTTTAGTATCAATAATTAAATAATAATGCTTTAATTGCTGAGTAACAGTCACAAATTATCCAGTATAAGACAATGCAATGCATGAGTTAGGATTTAATACATTTGTAAGCCATAATATAAGGCAGATTTTTGCCATTATCTTAATCAAGCTCCTTACATTAAAAATTAGAGTGTAAAGGGCTGACATTATAATTTTTATAATAACAATTACTTGAAAAGGATTAAGTGAATGAAAGAAGATTTTTATTCAAATTATTGATTTGAAACAGTACATCAGTGACTTAAGTGAATATACCAACCCAACCAACATGCTTTATTCCCTTCTTCAATAGACCTAAAACTTGGAGGAATTTCCATGTAGACTTCTTCCTCCAAATATCCATGCAGGAAAGTATTTTTCACATCAAATTGTTGCAATTCCCAACCAAAATAATGCAAATGAGAGAATGATTCTAATAGTATTCATTTTTGTCACTAGAGCAAATGTCTCCTCATAATCAACACTATAAGTTTGAGTATACCCTTTAGCAATTTAGCACCATATATACTAGAGTTTGATGCAGGCCCCCAAACATCAAAATGATGAACATACTTTGTATTACTAGGAGGATATGTGGCACGATGCAGCTTTACAAGTTGACATATATTAAATGATTCAACAAACTTTTTGGAAAATAAAGAAGGAAACATAGACTTTAAAAAAAAAAAAAAATGAATGTCCTAGACGACAATGAAGAAGCCAAATTTGATAGGAGTCGAAGTAATGCAAGACTAAAGACAAGAGGTAGTCGTTTGTCTACTGATACTATTTTTAATTCCCAAGTTATTATTAAAGAAATACAACCCTCCCTGTTCCTTATAATTATAATCATCCTCCCTCTGACAAGATCCTAAAAAACACAATGAGTGGAAAAGAAGGTTACCGAACAATTTAGGTCATGAGTAAGTTCTTAAACAAAAATAAGATTATTGGAAAGTTTTGAAACATAAAAAAAACATCTTTGGGGCTGAGGGATGACAAAAGAGAAATATTACCACATCCAATTATTGGTAGTATACAAGTCCCATTGGCAACAATAATGTGATTATCGAATAAAGAAACATATAATGTTAAAAGAGATGAATGAGGGGCCATATGATCTATTGTACCAAAGTCTAGAACCCAAAAGTCCTTACATAAAGTTTTAGAAACATTAAAAGAGGAATTTCTTCTAGATCATGGTTACATAGCAAGTACCAGAACGTGGCTTACTGATAGACTCCATGAGAGATGTTAGATGTTAAATTTCAGCATGTAGTGCAAACATTCCTTCTTCAATTGAAGAGGATGAAGGAACTTGCCAACATTTTCAGAATTTGAAGTTTCTTAATAAGCTTCCTTGAGGGTTGTACTTTTAATTCCGATCCAGAGCTTTCTCCTTTCCATGTAGCTTGAAGCAAGTCTCCTTAGTGTGGCTAGATTTATTACAATGAGAGCACCCCCGATTCTCCCTTCCTTTTAAACTCCGTTTTATGTTTGCAAGATTTGAAGTCCCAGGTTCGGAAGTCTTTCCGGAGAAC
>Ga0123341_1005779_pt1 | contig 11092 bp, 6 predicted proteins | sample Turbeapinknodule_FD_89959 | JGI IMG/M metagenome (GOLD analysis project Ga0123341, IMG submission 89959) | Root nodule microbial communities of legume samples collected from Mexico - Turtle bean Mexico pink nodule | ecosystem: Host-associated > Plants > Roots > Nodule | place: Mexico: Nepantla...
ACAAAAATGTAAAATAAGATATACTTAATTAAAAATATAAAATTTAATTAGAAGTAATTATTTATATCACCCGCTATGATAAGATCTGTAACGATGAACATGTTGGATTAGGAAGAATCCGAAACAAGAGTTTAGTGATATGATGTGATTCCTTTTTCTTGATCCCAAGTTGATGAATACGTGTTTGTTCTCAGAACGAAAGCAGTGGAAAAAAATTCCTTAAAAACCGATGCCAAAGCAATTGTTTGATGAAGATTCTGTCTAACTACAGAATCAGCAGAGAAAGAATCCAAATGATATTGTTTTATTATTACTATTGACTATTATGAGTCACTAAGACACAATTATGACGATAGAGAGCATAAATTACACGTGCAGATGAAGGTGGGTGGTGGAATAACATTCTCCTTCAAACCCTTTTCTTTTTCTTTGAGAAAATAGAAAAAAAAAGAGAAACATAAGAACCATTCATATTTCATCACTGAATTCACTTAAGTGCTTCCGTTTCTGATCTCAGAAAAAGAAGGATAATAAGGAAAATGATGTCGTCTCTGTTCAAACCTTCCTTCTCCACTCTCCCAAACCATTCCGTTTCAATCCCTAACAATAAAAACCGCTGCGCCTCCACGCTAGTGTCATGCACCTCCTCCACATTCGATCCCTCCTCCTCCCACCTCACCACCAACAACCACTCCCCTCCTTCGCCTCCGCCGCCGAACATCAAGGACGAGGCGCGCCGCCACCGCGCCGCCGACGCGCACGACTTCACGGCGAAGTATGTTCCCTTCAACGCGGGCTTCGACTCCACGGAGTCCTACTCGCTCGACGAAATCGTGTACCGTAGCCGCTCCGGGGGACTCCTGGACGTGCACCACGACATGGAGGCGCTGAAGAGGTTCGACGGCGCGTACTGGCGGACGCTCTTTGACTCGCGCGTGGGGAAGACGACGTGGCCGTACGGGTCCGGTGTGTGGAGCAAGAAGGAGTGGGTTCTTCCGGAAATCGACCCCGACGACATCGTGAGTGCCTTCGAAGGCAACTCGAACCTCTTCTGGGCGGAGCGGTTCGGGAAACAGTTCGTGGGAATGAACGATTTGTGGGTGAAGCACTGCGGAATCAGCCACACCGGAAGCTTCAAGGATCTCGGCATGACGGTGCTCGTCAGCCAGGTCAACCGTCTACGCAAGATGAACCGACCGGTGATCGGCGTGGGATGCGCCTCCACCGGCGACACCTCGGCCGCGCTCTCGGCGTACTGCGCGTCGGCGGGAATCCCCTCCATCGTGTTCCTACCGGCGAACAAGATCTCGACCGCGCAGCTAATCCAGCCGGTTTCGAACGGCGCTCTGGTGCTGAGCATTGACAGCGATTTCGACGGGTGCATGAAGCTGATTCGCGAGATAACCGCGGAATTGCCGATTTATTTGGCGAATTCGTTGAACAGTTTGCGGCTGGAGGGGCAGAAAACCGCGGCGATTGAGATTCTGCAGCAGTTCAACTGGGAGGTTCCGGATTGGGTGATTGTTCCCGGTGGCAATCTGGGAAACATTTATGCGTTCTACAAGGGATTCAAGATGTGCAAGGATTTGGGGCTTGTGGAGAAGGTTCCGAGGCTTGTGTGCGCTCAGGCTGCGAATGCGAACCCTTTGTATTTGTACTACAAGAATGGGTGGAATGACTTTAAGGCTGTCAAGGCCAACACTACGTTTGCTTCTGCGATTCAGATCGGTGACCCTGTCTCCATCGACAGGGCGGTGTATGCTCTGAGGAATTCGGAGGGGATTGTGGAGGAGGCCACGGAGGAGGAGCTTATGGATGCCATGGCGCAGGCTGATTCTACTGGCATGTTTATATGTCCGCACACTGGGGTCGCTCTCACGGCTCTCATCAAGCTCAGGAATGCTGGCATTATCGGAGCTGGGGAGAGGGTTGTGGTGGTGAGCACTGCGCATGGCTTGAAGTTTGCGCAGAGTAAGATTGATTATCACTCTGGGGCCATTCCTGGGATGGGGCGTTTTGCCAACCCTCCCGTTTCTGTTAAGGCGGATTTTGGGTCTGTCATGGATGTGCTCAAGGATTTCTTGCATGCCAAATCCCCCAACTATAACAACTCTTAACCCACTCCTGCTGCCAAGTAAGTGAAGCTTGGTTCGGCTTTCTCTGCTTACGCTGTTTTACCATCTTTCTGTTCTTCTCTTTTGATCCTTGTTGAATTTCTAAGATTAAGATTTCGTTCAAGTATATTCCAGGGCTTTCATTTCATCAATATGCTTCTGAGTTCCTGTCTCACACATTGCATATTTGCATGCACAGTGAAGACCAGGGCAAGTGAAGAATAGGAAAAATAGTACTCTCCCCTGTGTATAGTAGCAGTTGCTTGTTACTTTTACTAGAGACTTTAGATGTTTGTTGCAACTGTAATCACATCAAATGGATCTTGAATTTAAGCTATTGATAGTAGCTTAGCTGTTGAGTTTTAGATTTTGTACAATGGATTTTGCCTTCATATGTATGGATAGTTTTGTTGTTGGTTTTTTTTTTGTATTTTGCCAGAAACAATATCCCCTGAAAAGCCTAGTTCCTTTTCCTCTTTAGCCCACACACCATGACGCTGCACTGCTAATATTGGTATCTTTTTATTTGCAAAAAAGCTTGATTATTTTAGTCAAACACGATTACGTCCTTAATAATATATTTGACTAAAAAACGAAAATAAAAGGTCGCGGAAGATTTCATGTTTGGGTTTTTTCTGGATACCAACTATTGATTTAAATTCTTGAATGTAGACTAGTTTTCGACTTAGCTTATTTTTATAAAAGTTAGTGATTATCCTCCGTGTGACCAATTTTGTAATGATCACGCAAACAACTTCTCATCCTGACAATCAGCAGAAGATATGATCCCATACGGCTTTATAAGTATTACTCCTTTAACGTACTCACACCAAAAATTAAGTACTGCCGCATTTAAATAATCTGCTGCTGGCTCATAATCTTGCTGTCTTTCAGCTTAAAAATTGGTGAAAAAGAAAAGGAAATCCACGTGACTTGTGAGAATGAATTTCTTTTAACTTTCTTAGTTCCAAATAATTTCAAACTATAATTCAAACAAAACATAAGGGGTGACGTGAAAGCATAATCTCCAAAGTCAAGCATTAAAGATGCAAGATTTGTTTTTGCCTGGATAAAAAATAATTTTATTTTAGTATCACCATAAATTAATCTCTAACTTCAGAAACAACCTAGTATCCTTTATTCACCTAGGAATATCCAAGTTTAACTTAAAAAAATAATAATATCTTGCTCCATATTATATAGAACCTTTCGGACTGAGCAGACTGGTTTTGTTTCGAGATGAACTAGGTCGGAACATCTATTTTTGCTTGGTATGGAACAAGCAATAAAAATTAAGACGGGAAACAAAAGATGAAAAAAAGGATACAGCATGTACAACCATGCATTTCCTACAATTGAAAATCAATTTAATGACAAAGCAATAATGAGATAACAAGCTTCCACAGAGAGTACAAATACAGCGTGCAATATCTAAATCAGGAATAATCATACAGAGAAATGCTCTTGTCATCAGATACACTAGCAAGACGACCACCTCGCGCATCACTCCCTCCAGGTGGTCTAAAAGCCACACCCCATACCTGGTCTGTATGGTTGCTCATCGTCTGCACAGATGCCCTCATGCTAAGATCCCACAGCCTTACAGATCTATCACTTGAACCTGTGGCAATGGCCGCCCCATCTGGGCTCACATCCACACACAATACCCAACTAGAGTGACCTGACATGGTCCCAACTAAAGCTTTACCCTCTGCATCATACATGTGGATGTTACCATCGTCCGAAGCTGTAAACAGTACCCTTGGATCATAAGGAGAATAAACCAGAGACCGCACAGCCATGAAGTGACCTTCAAGGTGATGTAAAAATTTGGCACGTGGAACATCAAAAACAGAAATTGTGCCATCCATTGAACCACAGGCAAGTCGTTTCCCATCAGGACTCCATGCAACTGACAGCACAAATTTCTTGCTGCCACTCTTGTCTGTGGGCTTGGGTCCTTCTGGACGGGGAATTGATAAGGTGGCAACAAGTTCCCATGTAGAAGTGTCCCAAAGCTTGACTGATGCACTACCCCCACCGGCAACCGCTAGAATGGCACCCTGAAGGTAGGAAACTATGGATGATTAAACAATTATTGTTTGGTAAAAAGGATAATTTTTTAGACTTGGGATGAAATGCCCATTTTCGTTATCACTAGGCAATGAATGATTTCTGCTTTATTGCAAATCCAAATTCATAGTGGAATGGTTACAATTTCCATAGAAGGGGAAGGGAACATGCTACAGAGAATAAACAGCACAAACCACAGATAATCTTAGTAGTATAAATTGGGGAGTTGAACTAGTCCCTTTATGTAATACTGGACTATTTGGGGATTGAGATTTCATGCTTATAATAATTTCATACATCCTTCAAGAATGCTGACCAAAATTAGGTGGATTATTTTTCTCATAAATGTTCCACATAAAACTGATCCTAGAGTTTCTCACCTCATTTTAACTTTAACAACTAACAAATGACCCTAGGGAGACAGTATACGTTGAAAAACATTTACCATGACTGCAGAATCAAACATGTGCAAACTTCAAAATAATCAAGATCGTCCATGTGACAAACTTCGTAACATTGAACATGATAGTAGTCTTACACAGAAATAAAAAACCAAGAGAAATGAAAATATAATTATATAACATGCAGTTAGTACAATTATAAGTTGATGAATAAAATCATGTCAAGTAGAAATTAAGTATGCAAAAATTGCCAATGCACTAGTACTGACTAAAATAATACAAGAGTCCATTTTAACACGCATGCAACAATTGGGAAACCTAGCTATCATGGTAGTTGAATCCAGATAAAGTATCGGAGAGGCTATTTTTTCAATTAGTAAATTGTTAACATTAAGAAACATAACATATACTTTAATATAAGACATATAAACATGCAAAGATGCAATTAATGACAGCTACATAATAAAAAAGAGTGGCTGTACGTGCATTTATGCTGTGCATAATTTCAGCAAACACAACCACCAAAAAAACACTGTGGTTGCTACATAAAATTCCTATAACAATGGATATGCTACTAAACAAATTTTGCATTATAGTCCTCAAAAAAACAAGTGTTGTTGCTGCTACTGCATAATTTAAGGGACCATCAACATTTATAGTTTATTAAGTAGACATGAGGAAAAGACAGAGATAAGTGAGTGACCAGTGGAGAAGAGAGATTATGGATGAGTGGGGTGAAGAGAAGGTAAAATAATAAGCGGACATGCCCAGAGGAAAAAGAATGACCATTTTGCCTCTCTGCTCAGATTGACGCAAAGAAATCCAGTAGATTGATTCATGAGATTCTGATTGTGACTAGAACAATACAGGATCTATTCAGGAGCGAAAAAAGTTGTTGCAGCGATTCATGTCACGGGATAGAGAATCGCATCATATTATACGATATCGCAAGAAAAGGAGAAAACACAATAGAGCCAAAAGCCATTATTAAATAAAACATGAAGAGTTTTCATTGGAAGTGAAATTTTTCTACTTCAGCCAGCAACTTTATTCTAATATAATCATGTAAAAGGGGAAGTTTCTACTTGTTTTGGGCCATTCCCACGAAATATCTTTAAAAAGTGACTGGGTAGGATAAAAACCTTCTCTCCAAAAAGCCTGTTTTGACATTTTTTTGTATAAATTTCTTTGAACTAAATTTTTTGTATGATCCCATTCTCATCGAATATCTTAAAAAGTGGAAGGGTAGTATGCAAGACCTTCTCTCCAAATAAACAGTTTTATCGCTTTTAGTGTAAATTTTGCACTAAATAGCTCTTATGTAAGGAAAATTAATATAACACGGACAGTTTCTACTCTTTTTTTTTATAGATTTAATAAGCCCATTCCAACAAAATATCTTAAAAAAGTGGCTGGGTAGGAAATAAAACCCCGGCTCCAGAAAACTTTTAAGAATGCAAAATGTTGATTAAGAACATTCCACCACATCTTGATCATAAGTTTCAACAATCATCAGTAACAAACATGTATAAGTCAATACGAGAATCATTTCGAATGTAAATATAATTCGAGCCCAGACCTAACATACAGATTTGTTTTACTTAGGGTTCATAAAGCACGTGCCATCAGAATTAAAACAATAATTAATCACAAATCCCAGTTCTCTATGATATTTCAACATCAGAACTAATCAAGAGTCTTCATGAAAGACAAACCAGTATAGCATTTTCACACACAACAGGTTCTCTTCTCAGTTGATGAATTTTCCGTTGTTCAGTGTTTTAGGTTTAAACAATAACGAGAGGTCAGGCGTAACGAATAAGGCACGGGCTAGTTTGAGATAATTGCATAAGGTCAAGAGAAAGAAAATACTATACCTTGGGATCGAAGCGCATTTGCCAGACTTCGGAGGGAGGGGCCTCGAGGGTGGCGACGGTGGCGTTGGAATCGACATCGAAGACGCGGACGAAGCTGTCGAGGGAAGAGGAGGCGGCGAGGGAGCCTAGAGGGTGGGCGGCGACGGAGGCGACGCCGAGGCAGTGGCCGGTGTTGGTGCGGTCCAAAAGAAGGTCATCGGAGCGCCAGAGCCTGACGGTCTCATCGAGGGAACCGGTTAGGAGGAGCGGTGGGCGGTTGGCGGTTGCGGGTACCCATGTGACCGCCCAGACGGAATCATCGTGCGCGTTCTCCACCGATTTGATTCCACCCAGCTTCATCCTAATTTTCTGCTAAACTCAACTGAACTCAATTCTACTCTCTGCTCTGCTATTCTCTGTTACGCTTATGCTTTTCTCTTTTCTCACTTCACATCTGCTGTGGACTTTACTTCAACTCTGCTTGACTCTCATGGGCCTTCTCTTGTTAGTCATGGGCCCAATTTCATAACCTTTATTGCTTACTGCCTCTTTTTGTTGATTCTTATTGCATACGTGATGCTCATTGCTACTCACACTTTCAGTTCACCACTTTTTTTATTCATTAAAATAATTAATTTTAGAAATAAGATCCAACAAAATGAATTATTTTGAATAAATTTAACTTAATCGCACAAAAAAATGTTAGAAAAACAGGGTCGATACTCTGTGGTCACTATTATTCTCGTTATCTTAACCATTTTTCCGGTATCTTTTGCATTACAATCAATTTTGTTTTTGGCCAAAAAAAATTAACCTTAATTGGTGATTATATGCATTTCTTAATTAAGGCTTCATTGTTTTCAACTATTATTATTAACAAAACGGTCTATTCAATCGGTATTTAATATCGAATAACTATTTATTGAGCAATGAATGACAATCATATGGTTAACCATCTAAGATATCATAAATATCTATTATTCATAAAGTATGATATATCTTATCTCATACTCTCAACTGTCTTATTGTTAAGAACTTATCATTTTTGTGCTCCTAGTGACTTAGCATGGGAGAGTATTTTTCAGGTGGATCTTCCCTCTTATCGGTGACCAATTGAAAGTTTGTTCCTTGAGGAACACCCTGTCCTCGTTGAGTTACACTTCCCAAGTTCATTTTCGGTAGGAACAATCTAAATATATGTTATTTGTGGCTTGAAAGTATATCACTTTGGCAGTTAGGTAAAAGTTAATTGCCTATGAAAGCTAATTGTTTAATATTCCACACTCTCTCTGCATGATGATAATACCATATGTTGGATCTTATTTATGAAAAAAACAAATTCTCCCCTTCTTACTATAACCTCTTTTTCATTTTGTTTTAACTCTTTTATAAAAAATTTTAATAATTTGTCTTAATAAAGTATAGGCATCCCTAATTCAAATTAGAGTTAGTATTTTTTGTGAATCAAATATGGATTATATAAAGTATGATACTAAGAAGGTTGTATAGACAATAATAATTTGAGTTTTTGAAAAAAAAAGAAGATTATTTGATTTAACATGGTTAAAGAAGGTTTTTATAGAAAAAGAAAATCTACTATATTGACTAAAGAAGAGAAAGAATAATGTTCTTCACAAAGCTTATGGTGCTTTGTTTTGGTCTCTTGGTAACAAGGTTTCGATGAAAGTCTAAAAGGGAGAAAATTGATGTTACTATTATATTCAAATTAGACAATTCCTATATATGATAAAATCATTGGTCAATTATATTTGAAAAAAAAAATTGTGATTGTAAAAGATAATGAAAAACATTAAGGTATAGTTGGATGATTTCAACAAAATTCATCAAAGAATATTGAATAAGGATGTGGGTGAAGGTCAAACATTATTGTTGATAAAGTCATTACCGAGTGAATTTGATAACTTTGGAGACACACTCATCTATTGCAAAGATTCATAGTCATTGGATGTGTTGGTTTTTTTTCGAAATTGAAGAAAAGGTTTGAGGAGATTAAACAAGTGACTGACTGTACCATATATAAGAAAAGATAAAATTCAAGAACAACAAGAGATTGAGATCATAATTTAAGAAATACAAGAAAATAAGTGTTTTGTTTGTGGGAGTGAAGAACATTTCAAGAAATGAGGTTTTGAATACAAAAGAAAATAAATAATAAGAACAAGGGAATAAAAAAGGTGATGTAGGTTCAATTTCAAAAGGATATGAAAGTGTTGAAGTTGTGTGTGATAAGAAGAAAAGACCAATTTAAAATGAGTTTTTACTTTAAGTGTTTATTCCAAGCGTGCCTTAATTAAAAATAGTTTATCTCTTACATTGAAAACCATGGAGGGCATATGCTATTAAGAGCTAACAAAACATGTAGAGTGATTGGAATAGGTGTCATGAAGTTAAAACTTGCACATGGAAGAAATTAAGACGTTGTAAGAAGTAAGACATACACTTGAAGTTAAGATAAATTCAATTTATCTTAGCATGTTTGATGCACAAGGCTATGAGTATATGACTAAAAGTGGAGTTTTAAATGTCAACAAGGGCTTAATAGTAATGATGAAGGAAAAAATGATATATAGTTTGTTTTTACTTCAAGGAATTACTCTAAGTAAAAAATTGTAGTTTCTAAAGTGTTTGAATCTCAAAGTCTTTGTCATGAATTTCTTGTATCAATAAAAAGGAGTTTAAGACAATTGTGGAGTAGAAGTTGTTGGAAAAGAACAACATTATAATTTTATTATTTCTCACTACTCTTCATCATATAAAAAGTATTATTGATTACATTCAAATTATTTTATGAACCATAAAAGTTAATAAATTTTCAAAAAGTTGTGAGTTTACATTGTTAAGAATAACGACAAGTCATTCGAAAAGTTTAGATAATGAAAGACTTTAATTAAGATTCAAATGAGTAAAAAGATAAAAGACTCATACAGGTGAATTACTCAAAGTTGAATAATTACCAATCATTGATCATATAATATTTTATTGAGAAGAAACGTGTGACAATATTTCAGTGTTGCAACAATTAAAAATGTATTTATTCATAGACTCGCAATTTAAATTAAAATGACTTAGGGAAAATATGTTGTCACTTGGTGACGAACTAGTGAAAGAATGATTACAAACCCACTGTGGGATGTACATCCCATATTTAATTAAAGGAGTATTGATGCTTGTAAAACAAACATAAAAATTTATCATGTGTACTTACCCATTTTGACTAACATCGCATAAGCATGCACTGCAACTGGAATTTTTTCTACTTGTTAACTACATTGTACAAGGAATTGTGAAGAAAAATAAATGTCAAAGCAAAAACAACAATGTGATTGTGCATCACTATTATAACTGTGGGCAGGTATCAAATGTCACACATGACACCTATTTCTATTCCCAATCCCAAATTTTCGTATCCCTAGTGTGTGAATGGAGTAACATAAAAGTTAAAGAATAGCTTTAATTCCTATTTTTTTAACTTACATATTAAGTTTTGTAACAAACATCAATTTATTGTAGGTTTTGTGGAATGACTGATAATACTATACAATCATGCACCAAATTATAATTAGGAGGAGAAACAACTTCCTGTTAAAATGAAATGAAATAATTTTAAAATTGTATTGGTTATATCACCATTATAAACTAGTGTATTTCAATCGTCTTCAGGTGAAATAACATATCCTCTCCAAAACTAATTTATTTATTGTCTATTTTGTTTGCATATGATATTACAACATTACTTTAATTAATGCAATATATTCCAGTTACACAATCAACAATAAAGTCAATAATTAATTTCCTTATAAATCCCTTCAGTTTTCCAAAATCAACAATAAAGTCAACAATTCATTTACTTATAAATCCCTTCACTTCTTCAAAATTTTTGTTTTTCACTTATACTTTCAAATCACTTATCTGTCATATAAATCAACACGTATTTTTACATCATTGAATTAAGTTATACAAAAGTAATTAAAAATACGCACTTTCAATTAATAAAATATTTTTTTATTAATAATCATTACAAAAAATATTTCAACTTAATACTAATTATCACCATATCAATTTATTTTATACAAATTTTTATGTAAATAATTATTTAAATACTAGTTTGCATCATAACTATAATTTAAAATATGTTATATTAATTTATATGATATTTTATATTTTATTTTTAAACTTAATTTTAGTTGTACTACTAATGTGCATAATGTTTAACTTTTTTTCCTAATCCCACACTTTCTTAAAATTTTATTAATTTAAACTGTTACTATATCATGTAAATATTTTATATAAAATTTATTAAAAATATGTTTGTTTTAATATTACTAAATTATTTCAATTCATATAAATCTATTAATTAAAATTTTATCGTTAAATAATTTAGTTAATAAATATTATTTTTAATTACTCTTCTAATATAATTTTTTATTCATTATATTTTTTTTTCTTATTCGAACTATTTTAAATATAATTCAATATTAAACAACCGAAAACAAAATATAAATATGAATTTTAATTTTAAGCTACTCTTTAATTTTGTAAGGTTTTTCTACTCTCTATTTCATTTAAAAATAAAATAAAAATATTAATTTTAAATTTACATGATAAATAATCATAAATATAATTTTTA
>Ga0123341_1005781_pt1 | contig 11091 bp, 6 predicted proteins | sample Turbeapinknodule_FD_89959 | JGI IMG/M metagenome (GOLD analysis project Ga0123341, IMG submission 89959) | Root nodule microbial communities of legume samples collected from Mexico - Turtle bean Mexico pink nodule | ecosystem: Host-associated > Plants > Roots > Nodule | place: Mexico: Nepantla...
TCTCTGAAGGTCTCTAGGAACATTGATCTGGTCTACGGAGGAGGAAGCATTGGCTTAATGGGTTTGGTTTCCCAAGCTGTTCATGATGGTGGTCGGCATGTCATTGGGTATCACTCTCTCTCTCTTTTCCTCACACACTTTTTTATGGTAAAGTTTTCTCTTTCTCTATTTTCTCCCAAGGATTTTGGGTGGAAGGGGACGATCAAGAAATCAGAGCCAATTGTGTTTGTGTTGGTCACTTTCTCCATTGACTCTATTTGTCATGTTATTGTCTCTTGCAGAGTTATTCCCAAGACACTCATGCCTCGAGAGGTATGTCTGCTTCAGCCAGCTAAAAATGCTTGTAGTTTTTTCTTCTCTATAATAAAATTTTCCAACTTGTTTATTTTTATTTCACTTGTTTCTCTTTATCGAACATCTTCTTTGAGCACGTTTGGGTATAGATTAAGAGTGTTTTTTTTTTCTTTTGCAAGTGATGTCTTTTTAAGTTCAGCATCTTTTCCCTCTGCAGGTTTTCTTTCATTGGCTAAAAACTTTTTCTGTTGGTTTTGTTTTTGGTTTTTAGTTTCAATCCCTTGGATTATAAATTATTGATGTCTGTATAGCTAGGTAAAGCATGAAATAAACAATCCTTCAACTCTCATAATTGCTTAGCTGCTACTTTTCTCTTTATTTTGTTGATCTTATTATCTGCTCCATCCCCTGTGCAATGGTTCCTTTTGCAGCTAACTGGTGAAACAGTGGGAGAAGTAAAGGCTGTAGCTGATATGCATCAAAGGAAGGCAGAGATGGCCAAGCATTCAGATGCCTTTATTGCCTTACCAGGTTAGCATGAACTGATAATACTTGGTTGTATTAGAAAAAGTGGAAATATCAAGGTGCTTGAAGCTTTCTAGTTTTATCATGTACCATTGACCATATCTCAGTGTTTTATTCTTTTGAGAATAATAGTTGAATAAAATATTCCCATGATCTCCTGTGCTATTTTCTTATTCAGCATTCAACAAATTGGTATTGGTTTTTCACTTTGTTAAACTTTTTTTATCTGAATATTATTAAAAGGTTTACCACGCCTAATCATGAATGTTGTTGATGTTGACTAGGCATTAGCTGTTACATACTTGTGTATGTTTGGTTTTGAAGTCTTACGTAATATTGTGGACTAGTCATGTACTTTGAGTATGCATAAATGGACGAGGAATTTGTAATTTTAAGGAGTATTAAACTAGTGTGAGATTTTTAATCAATTAAATTTGGCACTGCTGCAAAACCGGTTTGTGACTTTTCTTTCTTAATAATTCATACATCCCAATGCTACGACGTTTAGAGAGCGACCCTTCAGAAGTAGCTGATGCTGACTTTCCCTGAGCCCTTAACATATGTGGCTAAAATTTCAAAACCTCTGCGGCTCTGAGCAACTGTGGTTCTGGTTGAGTACTATTTTTGCCGCTACTTTCCTTGGAAATATGACGTGTTTTGTACCAAACTTCCTGCATTTAATTGTGAAGGGAAAGTAAAGCTAAAGAAGAACTATCACAAGATAACGTTTCCAACTAGCACCTGCACCTGACATGGAATAATGCCTTACCCTTTTCAAAGGCTTTTAATTCTTAGTTGTTATAATTCTGAAAGTAATTGAGTGCTGAAAATTAGAGAAGATAAAGGAGGAACGCAAAGACAAAGCTGTCAATCACTCTCTATCTTGGGATCCCTCGTATGAAGGTGGATTCCTCAATTTCCAAGAGTAAATAAGAGGGAGAGTATGAAGACAAAACCAATAGATGTCCTTAACGACCTCTCACTTCATGCTATAACATCCATAATGGCATTTTTGAAACAAACCAAAGGGTACATACAAAATAGTAAACATTACTTACATGCATCCAAATATGGAATAGTTAAGTCCTAAATTGTGGCGAAAGAGACAACCCGGTTGAAATGAAACCAACAGTGAAAACTGGTTCTCATACTGTTAAAATAAATTCCAGGTTCTCTTTCTTCTGCTAGTCTATTAATTACCATCTCAATCATGGGTAGCTTACCTTATGTTTTTGTATTAAATGATATATAAACTTATGCAAGTTACATGCATGCAGGTGGTTATGGGACTCTAGAGGAGCTTCTCGAAGTCATAACTTGGGCTCAACTTGGGATCCATGACAAACCGGTAATTGACTTGTACCATTTTGTTGGAGACCTATATTATTAACTAATTTATTCTTTGGAGGTTCCTTGTTCTTTTAGCCTAACTAGATTTGACATTTCACAACTTGCAGGTGGGATTAGTAAATGTTGATGGATACTTCAATTCGTTGCTATCATTTATTGATAAAGCTGTGGAAGAGGGATTTATTAGTCCTAACGCCCGCCACATTATTGTGTCAGCACCAACATCAAAAGAGTTAGTAAAGAAATTGGAGGTAATTTTCATAGGATGACATCAACCAACCAACCAACCAACACTTTTTCTTCCACAGAATTAAGCAGAAAATGATATATTTTATGTTAAATTCACAGGACTATGTTCCCTGTCACGAAAGTGTTGCTTCCAAGTTGAGCTGGCAGATGGAGCAACAACTCACTTATCCCGAAGAGTATGACATTTCAAGGTAGCTGAGTTTGCTTCATATGCACGGAAGATGACTCTAGATAGAATTTTGGAGGTGGAAGAAGCTAGTGTGGAATATCAGTATTCTGTTTTTTGTTCTTACTCTAAAAAGAAGAAGAAATTTCTTTTGTAAAGTACCGGTATTGACCTGAATATGTGAAATTACTTTGTTCCCTTGTGAAACTGATTTCCTTTTAAGTTGTAAGTATTAGGGGCTGCTTAACGTATTGCTCCACCTCAACTAATTTTACGTTTAAATGATCTTTAATGTGCTGACTTTATAAAAGCATCTAGTATGTTATTTGGCCGAGCAGAGCAGCAAACACACAAAATCACTTAGATACATGACTTGATGACGAACAGAATCAACGGGCTATAGTTCAACTTGAATAAATTGCTAATAATTAAGAAATCGACTGACATATATGTTCTTGAGAGCTGATTTTAGAGTTGATCATGTTTTGGCGAGCTAAAGACAAAATACAAGAAATTGACCCCACAAACAGCCAATTCTTGAATGCAAGTGGAATAGCTGGTTGAGAGTGCATTTCCTCACATAGTTGGACATAGAGGCTGCAGTTTGTGAGCTACTCACCAAAATTTAACGTCAAATTATAAGAAATGCTGAGGTAGATTCAGTTTACCCCATCATGCACATATGATATTTCAGCTTTTGGGCCCCTCAGTTGCCAAGCAAATGTGACATTGCCATGTGTTACAGAGGACTATGTGGGGTTCAGAGTTCAAACTATGCGAGGGGCCATTTGCTTGTAGGCCTAAGGTAAGGGATCATGTGCCACATGCATGGAACTGTGGACAATATGATAGCCATGGTTGGTCCTAGTATCATCCATCAATTGCCAGTGGCTGAAAGAACTTCTTGGTACAGTTGGGTCTTTTGGTTTGGAGCTAATTCCAGAAGCTTTGAGTGGTCGCATACTCATCATTTATGATGCTTTGCATTGAAATATTGGCTGAAACATAGATGGCATGGCCAAGAGGGAACTAAAGGAAACACAGCATCCACCAAGGTAAGATTACAATAAGATCTTGACAATTCCTTTTTGAATTTCCTAGTACTTAGATACAGCTATGTAGAGAAGATATTTTCTTTGTGATCTATGAAAGTGAAAAGAGAGGCATTGACAAAATTATCCACACAAAGTTCCCTGTAGTACTTCTTTTTGCCCCTTTTTCTTCCTTTTAAACATTTCACTCTAAAATTGTTGAATTAAGAAGAAAGTGATCCAATGCTAACCTTGTTGAGTATATGTTTCATTATCATATTGAACAGAACACAATAGCTACCCATATTCATCCAAGAGCAAAGAGTGAAAACAGAAAAAAGAGAGGTGAGAGGGAAGTTGCTTTCACCATATCAGTCAACTTATCTTGTATTTAGCAATCAATTAATGGCTAATAACTAAAAACTAAAAGGTTACTGTTTGTTATGCAGTGCTGGTTTTGGCAAACATCCACATCTCTGGACCACTAACCTGTGGAGCACCTTTCAAGTACTATTTTCATGTTAGGTAACATGGTTTGTATATTATGGCTCCTATACATTTTCTCAAGTTAAAAGGACTGGTGGGTGTAGCATAATATTGTCAACCTTTCATCCTACATAGGATAGTTCTTGATCATTGTTACTGTGTGATGGATAAGGAAGTTATCCACATCAAAGGTCTATGTTATCTACATGCTTCACCATATGCAGAAACTAAGAAGCTTTTTGAACCTGCAAATGCAATTTTCTAATTATGTCCGATTATTCCTTCTTTTCGTCTGTTATTTATATCTTTTTGCAAACATAACCACTGCCTTTACTTTTCTGAAGAAAAGCCACGTGTTGATTTGTGGTGAACTTCTTAATATAATGACAGTAAGTTTAAGTGTTATATTTCTCAAGTTTTAATTTCAGACAACTTTTTATAAGCAAGTTTTTTTAAATTTTAATCAGTATAACAAGCTGACTAGATAGGTTTAACCCTCTAAAAAGAAAGTAAACTATTCACTAATCATCTAATCTTAAATTTAGAAGTTTAAATAGTAATTTGGATTTGAGATGAAAGGTAACCAAACAATTCTCTTTAAAATTTAAATTAAAACATCTAACCTACTTTGTTATGTTATTTATCTATTATTTATGGCGTGTTATTTATTATTTATGACGTGTTAATTCAGCAATTTAGAAGAAAATTGTCCGTAGTGTGAAAAGAAAATAACTAATTATATGTGTTGTTACTAGAGATGAGCTGGAATCATCTGAGGTGTACAAGTGGATTGACCTCTACGTTTGAAGAGTTGTCGAGCTTTGATGATGAAAACCGAGTGGTAATCCACCTCCAAAAGATTTTTCGACGCTCAAATTAAAAGAGTAATATTTAAGTGAGTATGTGAGATTGAGTTGAGATGAATATACTCCCTAAAATTATATTTATATTTATAAGTTTTCATTAAAATATTTGTACCGACTAGTCCTCGGACATTGACGTCAGGGATCGACATCGGACCTCACTTACAGAGGGAGAGATCGGACGTCAGTGGTCTGAACAACTATATTGGGCCACGTGAGATGGGCCCCAGAATTACACCAGTTACCAGCTAAAACATCAGATATGAGAGGAAGCCCTAAGACACGAGGGATCCATGCAGGTGGTATGTATATAGTCCTTGGAGGCGCTAAGGCCCGTTAGGGTTAGGGTTTCCAAGGGAAGGTGCATGCATGACAAGTGAATACTTAGGGCACCCACAGAATAAATGGCCCCAGAGATTTGGTGCACAAGTTGGTACCCAGGCGACCATTCTGTTAGTCGTTGCACTCCAGTTAAGGGAAGTTCCATGTGCCAGATTACGCTAAGATTGTGTAATAGCGGCGCAGGGACATTCTCCAAGGAACCCTAGACACGGGTAACAGAACAAAGGTAAACCCTAGTTTCAACCTATATAAAGGGGACTAAGAACCCTAGCAAGGCACACCGTTTCTAAGACTGAAACTACTTGATACACTTATTGTTTCTTTGTCCTAGTACTGACTTGAGCGTCGGAGTGCAAACGGCCGTCAAAGCGCCCTTTGTCTTTGCAGGTGAGAGATTCTTCAACCAAGGAAGTTCGATTCTCAGGCGGAGATAGGCGGGCAAGAGACTGTCGTTCGAGTCAACCGGCAAAAACAATATTCAATTAACTTATATCTGTTATGAGATATCAAACCGATTTTAACAGCAACCAAAACCAAAATCAATTGTTTAAAGTATATGATCTATGCACTTCTATATGTGGTTAATGTCCACTATCGCAAGTGAATATTATGTACTCAATATTACAACATCAAACATGATATTAAAATGGTTCATAAATTTTTGTTGCTTTGTATTGTTTTATCCACATCTAGTGTTATTTTAAGTAATTTAATATTCAATCTACTTTTTTTTTTAATTTAGACTTGATTTTAAACACTTAAAATTAATCATATTTTAATTGATAATTTATTTACTGGTTTATGTATCTTTTTGTGTAGCGAATGAGTTTGTAGTGCATGTTTTATATGTTAAAAATGAAATCTATTTAAGATAATTACTAAACGAGTAAATCAATTTACAAGTCTTTGTAGGTGCAGTCTTAAATAGGTTGACTGATTTGTACCTGTATGGATAAAGAGGGACATAGACAGTACCTGGAACTGGTTATACAATTGTTGATTTGTCGGTATCCTTTTTACTCCTTTCTTCAAGTCTCCTCCTTTTGTTATTGGTGCTTGGTCGAGGTGGACCTGAAAAAGGTACTCTGACGCTCAAGTAAGTACTCTGTGTAAAAAGTGTATATTGTAAAGTTGATAAAATCGTACCTTACATCTTTGTAAAGAGTTTATTTATAGTGTTTAATCATGGACCCTTGTTGTGATAGGCCGAGTTAATCAAATATCAGTTGCTAACTGATTTATAGCATGATCCCTTATTTATAGGGAGGTATATTGGTATATTGGTATGTTGGTATATTGATGTCACCTGGATTTGGTAGGACATAATCATAATTCGTAGGGAATTTCCATAATTATCATTGTTGTCATTTATTGAGTGCCTTTAATATATATTAATGCGGTCAATCGGTCATCGAGACCGAGTGACATGGCTTGTCCGGTACCAATCGGTACACTTGCCCCCAAGCTTGAGGAATGTTTACTTTAGAAAAGTCTAGATGAGATTGTTGGTTGCTTCAAGGTATGAAGTGACTTTTTTGCCCTTCTTTGATTGTTGACCAAATGACCTTAATGCTTTTAATCTTTTCAATAGTTGTTCGAATGTCTCTATTGACACTTCTATAGTCTTAACAATGTATGTCGAACGATCGTTAGGACTAAGATCCTTTGAGTTGCTTTATAATTTTAAATGTTGAGCATATGCTATAACTTAAATAAGTTGATCCTTCACTAGATTGAATGTCCACTTGATACTTGAATCAAAATAATTTAAGTAAGATGACTCTTTAACAGATTGAATGTCGACCTAATACCTGGATCAATATGATTTAAATAAGCTTTGTCGAGCTTTAAATAAGTCAAACACCGACCAGGCATTGAGGATTGTCGTTTTAAAACAGTTTCCTTAATCGAAACAAACTTTATTTTTACCATTTGGGAGGGATTGCCTCAAGGGCAAAACTTCCTTAGCCGAAGGGTGTAGATTTAGGATATTGGTAGGGATTGTTGCATGTAGTGTGCCGTTCGTTCGGGAAGGGCTACTAATTGTTAAGAAAACTTCCTTGACCAAAGAGTTTCATGTAGTTTAAGTAAGCTGCCTTGATCGAAGAGTTGCATGTAGTGGAAGGACTACTAATTGTTAAGCAAGCTACCTTGACCAAAGAGTTCCATGTTCGGTTGGTAAGGGTCGCTAGTAGTTAAGCGGCTGCCATGACCGAGCGGTTGATCGAGAAGGGTCACTAGTAGTTAAGCAACTGCCATTACTGAATAATAGTCGTTCGATCGTTAAGGGTTGTTGGTAGTTAAGCGGCTGCCTTGACCAACCGGTTGATCGATAAGGGTCGCTAGTAATTAAACGACTGACATTACCGAGTAGTATTTGTCGTAGCCACAATGAGATGAGGAGGTTCCACCTGTTGTCAATGTAGTATATATTGCAGAGAATAATACTTATCTTATTTTGGGAGTCATCCTTTATTTATAGAGTTTTTCCTGATGTCCTCCCATTCGTCTTTTTTTAACGAGAATAATATGACAATAGATTTAAATGATAATAATCATATATGTTATCTTCAAAATAATATGATAAAATATTTAAATAACAACAATTATATTTGTTATCTTCAAAATAAGATCCCAAAAGATCTAAATGATAATAGTCATATATGTTATCTTCAGAATAATATGATAACATATTAAATGTATATGTTATTTTCATAATCTTGACCTAAGAGTCTTTGGGCATCAGGAGGGATTGCCATGTTAAGGCAAAGATTCCTTGACCGAATGGTGTTGTCGTAGTCACAATCTGATGAAGGGGGTCCCATTGTTGTCAATACTCTAATGATCAAGTGGGTAAGAGCATAACATACATCAGTGTAGTATTTATTGCAAAGAATAATACTTCTATTATTTTTGGGATTCATCCTCTATTTATAGAGTTTTGCCTGATCTCCTCCAATTCGTTTTTTTTTACGAGAATAATATCTTGACAGATTTAAATGATGATAGGCATAACATATTTAAATAACAACAACAATATTTGTTATTTTCATAATAAAATCTTTAACAAATTTAAATATACACTCTTTTCACAGAGTACTTACTTGAGCGTTGGAGTACCTTTTTCAGGTCCACCCCGACCGAGCACCAATAACAAAAGGAGGAGACTTGAAGGAAGGAGTAAGGAGACTACCCACACATCAACAATTTGTCCATACATGTACATGACCCATAAATATAGTTTAATGATTGATTATTGATATATGGAAAATTGTAGGGATGGTAATGCGAATTGATCTGTCCTGCGTTTGGCCCGAAAAATGCGGGTCGAGTTAGCCCACCCCACATAAAGAAAATATTTAAAAAAAAAAATTCATTAATTATAAAAAACCTATTTCTTCTACTGAAAAAATAAAATTTTATTCATGTTTCAATTTATTCAGTTAATATAAAAAGTATGAGGGTTGTTAGGAGGTTTGATTAAAAATAATTAAAGTTTTGTTTTGCATCTATTTTTCATGTCTATACGTAGGTAAATGTACCAGAGTATCTTATCACAATTTTGTTACAAAATATTTTAATGAAGATGACTAATTTGTTAAATAATGTCTTATTGAAATCTCTTCTTTATATTAACAAAATTTAAAAATAGGACTTTACTTAAAACTAGATTCACTATCACTCTTAATATTAACTCCTTTAGATGATTAAAGTAAAACATTTCATTTTTTAGTACATTAAATTTATTATTTTAAAATAAAATAAAGGTCTCATTGCAATAATGAGTTTGTGGAATATGATTTTTTTTAAAATTTTTTATTTATTTATGTGGGTCAGCGGGTCAACTTATTCCGTTGTTGGGCCGTACTGAATGCAGATTATGCAGGACGGACCTAAGTAGATCAACAAACTAAATTAGTGAACCTGTCCTGCACTTTTTGCTAGCGAACTATGGACCGACCCACATGACCTGCCACATTGTTATCCCTAGAAAATTGAGGGGATTGAAATCAATTTTAGAACCATATATTAAAAAAAAATCCCTTTTATTGTGACTGCATAATGCTCTAGAGATATACTAATTAAACTAGTAAATAAAATTATCAAAACAGAAAATAAGCCATAAAAACAAGTTCATCAAAAACCTTTATATTTCAATTTTTTGTTTTCACTTATACATCTAACCCTTAACAATCAATTATAGTAATATCTTAATCATATATTTTTATCTTTTTAACTTATGATATTAATATATTATTACATATTGAAATGAGATTGTTAAAACAATGTTTATATTTTTAAATGTGTCAAAAGTATAATTTTCAAAATAGAATATGATAGCAAAACATTCCTTTGTTGAAGGACAAAAAGCGAATTCATTAAATCATACATTAGAGTTGAAATTGTATAGAAACGTGTTTCTGACATTAACCCACCAACCAAGAAACCATAGTCGGACATGTATTATTAGAATGATGATGATGATACATAAAACTCTAAAAATATTATGTCTAGCTTTAAAATAAAAAGTTATATTACATAATTGCAGTAATTATACTTCGAGTTAGAAGTGTGACACTTATTCCTTATAATAACTTTTGTGTTGAAATAAAACTTTAGATCATAAATATTCTAGAAGACTCTAAATAATAAAAATAAAATAATTTATTTTTTCTTTAAATTTTACATATTCATTCACTTATGTAATATATAATAGTTAAATCTCTTATATTTTTAATATATTAGCGACTACCTTTTTATTTTATTTAAAAATAATATATTAAATAATTTTAAAAAAATTAAAATTAGTAAATGTAAGATCTTTATAAATAAATAAATGGATTGACAAGCTAAAAATACCACCTTGTCTTACCAAATTAATGGTAGACTAACATGGCCACCCTTAAAAATTAATCTTAATTTAGTAATTCGTTTATAATATTACGAACGAACTTATTAATCGTTAAAAATTTATAGTATATGATCCAATCTTAGAGCTCAGACTTAATCATAGTTCACGTGGTTAAGGTGACTAGTTCAACTATTTTAATTTTAATAATTAATAATTACACATTCTAATATAATTTTTTTAAGTACATGTTAGAATTTTCTCTATAAATTGAATAAAAGTAAGAATAAGAGTATTCTTAAAGTCATTTGTTCAATGTTTAATTTTTTTTCTTTCAATTTTCTTTTCAAAACACAACCTATAATTACATAGTTGTAGACGCCATTTTTAAAGGAACACATTCTAAAAACCATAAAACATTACAAAGAGAAAAAACATAAAAAACGAATAGAAAAGAAGAAAGGACATATCATATTTATTTATATTTCTTAACTATTAAGCAAGTTGACTAATGCAAAAGGTCAAATTATAAGATTATTAAAAAATAAATTTATACATTGTTTAAGAATCTTAATGAAATATATGTTTTTGAATAAGTAATTTATTATATTAGATACAATAACGATATATAATGTAACAAAGATACAGGCATTACATAATAATATAATACTACAAGAAAAAGTAGATTTAACTGCAAAAAAAATTGACCGTGGACACTAAATAGTGTCAATTAAGCCTTCACTATTAAAAAAAATCAAATAAAGTGTGGGAAAACATGGGTTATACTCACGCAAACTTAAAAAAAAGATGGTTGCGTTGGTGAAACGGTCACTACTACAAATATAAAAATAATAAAAATTTAAAATTTTGAAGGTTAAGCCCATGCTATACATTTTAAAATTAAATTTAAATAAATAATAAAAATGTGAAGGTTAA
>Ga0123341_1005782_pt1 | contig 11091 bp, 4 predicted proteins | sample Turbeapinknodule_FD_89959 | JGI IMG/M metagenome (GOLD analysis project Ga0123341, IMG submission 89959) | Root nodule microbial communities of legume samples collected from Mexico - Turtle bean Mexico pink nodule | ecosystem: Host-associated > Plants > Roots > Nodule | place: Mexico: Nepantla...
AATATCTATTTTAAAATTAGAGGAGTTGAACTGTTACATAATCTCATAAAATATAAATATAATTTCAAAATGATTGTTATTATTTGTAACTTAGAATATATGAAATATTAGTATAAAAGTTGCATAGAATATATTAGTATATTAGTATAAAAGTTCCCTAATGATATTTAAGATGAATTTTTTTATTTAAAAAACATGAATATAACAAATCATTTACTTTTTCTTATAACTTCTCTCCAAAAATGACTAAGTATATAATGTTCATAACAGAAAGTAGCTTAATAGTTTACAAAAAAAAGTTTGATAACTTTGTTTTCTGAAACTTTGGCTTTGATCAAAGTCACATCGTAAAAAAAAGTAATTTACTTTGATCAAAGTTCTTTATTAATTTTAAATTTGAAGCAAAATACTCAATCTGATAAGAAACACTATTTTGAAACTTTAACACATTGAAGTGCATCACCTTGATTTATTCTTATTATAATCATAATAAAACATGAAAGCTTTTTATATAAAAAAAATTAACTAGGTTTGTGGTTATCTGTAGCTATTCTGAAGATTGGAGTCATATTTTTATTTTAAAAAATATTTCATAAGATTAAAAAGTAATATATGTTTAAATTGTCATTGATCTATTTAAGTATAATCTTTACCACCTCAATAAGTTTAATATAAATATAACAAAAGTAATCATCACTCATTTCAAATAAAATAAAAAACTTACAAAATATGAAATTAGATGAGAACAATCTCTATCTCTATCTTGACAAATATCAACCTTTTCCGGACTATATGCTTTCATAATCATTAGGAATGATAACAATTGTGAATATTTAATTAGATTATTTTTTTTGTTTACAATGTAAAATTTATATTTTTATTTGTTTTTATTTTTAATATTTGAAAATTATGAATCTTTTCTTCTTATTATCGTCTTTGTTGGATGATACTAGAGGAAACATGATACTATCAACAAATTAATCTTAAAAGGATAAATGCTTTTTTCTTTAACATTAAATAATAATAAAAAGATTACAATTCAATGTTAAAGAGTAAAGAAAAAAAAATTCAACTGCATAAAGTTAAGAATAGAGAACTAAATTTATTAATTGTATTTTAACAATTTAAAAGAGGGATGAATACGAAAATGAGAAAGAAGAGTGATGTATATATTCATTATCATCCACGTACCTAATTTAGGATGTCATACGTTGATCATACTTGTACCTAGTTAATCTAATAGATACTTTCTATCAATAAAAAAAATCGTTAAATAGAAATTAATTTTATAAAAAAAACAATTAATTATTATATTAATTTAATTGGATATTGTTTTAGAGACTAAAAAAATTATTGATATTTAAAGTAGTTTATATTATTAATAAATAATTTCTATTTAATGATTTTCTTATATGCACCAACATCAAGATGAGTTTAGATAATACTTATAGGTCCAAATTTATTGTCTTATATAATAGTAGCATCAAGCTTTTCATGGACTTAATGTTGCACAAAACAACCATGTTGGACTTGATTGTGTTAACTATGTAAAGAACGATGTTCGTGGTGAGGAGTATGAAGAACTTGGAGTTGCACTTATTAAAGTTGGATTACGATAAGAGGTTTGTTTAATTTCTTGTTCTTCTAGTAAAAATCAACATGAGTGTACAAAACTGTCTTTAAGGATCTAGTGAGCTCAACCAACTCATCTTCAATTTATGAAGCTCAAACGAAGATCCCCTTTCCCTTGGCAAACTCACCACCCAAAAGACAAGTCCACATAAAAGCTTTAGTTTGTAACTCCTTACAAGAAGCAAACAAATTTTGTGAAGTCGTTAAGGTCATTACTTCCTTCTCAACATAGGTCAATGAAATATTTACCCTAAATGGAATTCTCCACCACGAAAATACGATGTCAAACTCATCCTGACATCAGACAATGAGTGTTAGGCTCTCTTTGGAGAACATTGATGAGACAATGTGTGCTTCTTAAAGGACTTTTCATGCTTCTTATGTTTTTTTTCTTTTCAACATGAGGGGGGTGTTGGTTAGCTCGCATGACAAACTCAATTTTCATTGTCTCCTAGACATCCTATTAGGACCTTCTCGACATCTTTCCTATAGTGCAACCTTAATTGGAGAAAGGGCGGTGTTTACCATGACAAATGAAATGCAAAGTGACATTCAACAAAGTTAACACCAAAATAAATTATAAGGATTCATATCATCTAAATCTACACAAAAATGAGGAGAAAAGTAAACAATAGTGTTCTGGGAGGTTAGCTTTTGCAGTAACTCATCTAAAATCTCTAAAATTCTATTATCATGGGTGATCATCATGGATCTCGGCCAATGACGATATCAGACGGGATCCCTAGTATAATAAAAAGGAAATTTGGACTTGTCACCATCATAAAAAAAATGACGACCAAACAACTCCACCACAACTTTGAATATATTGTGCAAATAGATAACTTGTTGGCTATCCAATAAGTGACAACCATCCCACGGGATTGGTCACTGAGTGTTATAAAAGTGAAGAAACACTTAGGGTGATGGATTCAAATGTAACACATCGCATATTAAATGAAGGGCTTGCAACAAAGTCTAATTGTTGGGATAAAGATATGTGGGTGCAACGTTTAGAACTTGTAACACATCCATCGTAAACTTGTTGAAGGGAAAACATACATACACATCCATAAACAAACACATATACATATGGGAAAAATCATTTGAAGCACCCTTGCAACCATGACACATGTTATCTTTCGATCTACACAATTCCAACTTTTGACGTGTTAGTTAGCATGGTCATGCTCCCAACAAAGGACTAAATCACAAAGGACCATTTGTATTTTGATAAGCACTTGATTACACGAGAATCTACCCAATCGTACCTTGATTGCACATGCACATCAATCTCTGCTTGCTCAACGACCAAATCAACATTTTTGGTGGCGTGAGGTTATCACGAAATGAATTGTTAGTGACAGATAACATCTAGGAATATGAACTTATCCTTAATGGACGAATCAAGGTGGCCACTCACTTGAAGAATCTAAAGCACTAAAAGAGGATTACATCATTAACTTGATAAAGAAACAAACTCTTTACAACTAGCCATTGTTCAAACCTTTAGAAAATACAAGTTGTCACATGAGAATGACTTGCACCCGTTTTTTTGTCAAAGAAAAATGAACACCAATTGTCGCGAACATTCTTCATCTATTGAATCTCCGATATTCAATGGTCACAAAAATACAATTGTCTCACTTCTCTAGACACCATCAACCATCAAAACCACTCATGAAGTGATCTGACAAAACATTGAGATTAGCCTAGTGACTTTTTTATACTCGCAACATCTAGAGTTTGGGAGGCCAGAACTAGATATTTGGACATAAGCACATAGACTACTTGTATAACCTGCAACTCACTTAGGTGCAAGTTTGTATTTTGAAGCTAAAAATTGAATGTAGGTTTTTAAAATCCAGTTTACATTACTAGTATACTAAACACATTGGGTTTTCAATTTCATGTTGTTAGAGTTATTTTAATCAACAAAAAGTCCAACAACGACACTCATTATTCCACTTTGATTCACATCCAACTTTCAAATTCTATTGTTGTCACTACCTCCGCATCTTAAAAGAGGTTTTTCGAGTTCACCTGTTTATTTGAAGATCCAACTCATTCTCTAACATGTGTTGTGCGACTTCAATTCTAACATGGAAAACTTCTCTGCCGGTCTTAATTCTTGAAGCCATATCTAGTAAGGTTCCCTCACTCTTCTTTGGTTTTTTATTTGTCAATGTTGTTAAGTTCCACTTGTTTCATATTAAACTCTTATGTGTTTCAATGTGTAAATCTTTGCTTTTGTAAAAATTGATCATATAAATCTATCTTTTGTACAATTTTGTATGATTTTGTAAGATTTTATTATGTCTTGTTTTAGAACTATTTTATATTTAATTATATAATTTAATTTTTAATTACTTTGTATTTGAATTTAAAAAAAATATTTGAATTTAGTTTAATTTAAAGAACACTTAAAATGTGTTTGTAGTATGTTAAAATTACTTTTTAATTATACTTTTACGGATGTTGGTAAGTTCTAATAATTCACAAGTTGTGTGAAGTATGTAAGATTTATTAAAATTGAAACTCCTTTTTGAGCTGTGATATGTACAAACACACTTTTTTTTAATACTGATTATTGAAAAGTCAATATATCATCTAAAATGGAAATAACGTTGCCCATATCAGTCAAGAGTGAGAAGAAGTTGGATAATTAAAATCCCTTCCAGTTGATTACTTAAGATATATCAATCTAAACCCTTAGATTATTTATATAATTAAGATTACATGTATAATTACAAGGATTAGAAACTAATAAGGAATTAAGAAGATTATATATGAGCAACTTTTTAAGTCTATCCAATAATAAGACACATCATAACTTTATAATAATAAGTTGACATTTTTTTCTGTATGAATTTATTAATTGCACATTTATTATTCCCATCAATACATTACTAATTTCAGCATGTGTCTTATGCATGCATACCTTCTCGTTATTTTTGAATGTCAAGCCTTAAAATAACCATACCTGAAAAGGTTTCAGAAAGATTAGGAGAACCGTTTATAACTAAGAATCATAATAAGGGAAAAAAAAGAGGACAATAAAAAAAGAAATGTGGATGAAAAGTGTGATAAGTTGCATGGTATGGAAGATGATTTTACAAGGAAGAGGATTGCACAGTGAAATGTTTGGGTTGGGAGGTGCTTCTTATTTGTATTATTGGAGAGTGTGCTGCAAAAGTTGTGTTGATGTGTATTGGAAACCAGGGATGGTGATTTGGTATTTTTTTGTTGTTAGGGTCAGAAATTATTTGAGAAGTCATCATATTTCATGGACAACATGCAAAAACATCTGAAAGGGACATGTGGAAAACCAGAAACAGAACATGGATTTTGGGAATATCTGGTTCTGTGATCTTAGTTTTACTAGTAATATAACATTTTGTTATGAAAGTTTATTAACTTTTATGAAAAGAGTTCATTTCATAATGGATATATGATATGATAGCAGATAATAACATAATAAATATAAATAATATAAGATATTAGATATGATAAATATTACACCTAAGTAATATAATATAAAGAAATCTCACATTTAACTTTTATTAGGTGGCATTCCAACAATTTTATTTACTTGAAAATATAGAGATGAAATTGAAGCATTTACTATTTGCTGTTCTGTAATAACCTATTAATACCGGGAAGTCTTTTTTTTCTTTTTTAAGTTTGGTTTTTTTTTAATTGTTGGAGACCACCAAAATATTTCAATTTGTATTGAACCCTACCTAAAGTTTGTCTTTGTTTCAGTTTGTCTTTGAAACAAAAGATATTTTAAAATGATAAGATATAAATTTCTGCACAGGTTTGTACTGGGTTCTTTGAACCCACAAATAATATATAATAACTTAGTTGTTTAGAAAGCATTCCAACCGAACTTCAACAAAAAAAAAAAAAAGGCTTCCAATATTAATAATAGGTTGATACAATACAGAAAATGCTTCAATCTAATTTTCATATATCTCCAAGTAAATAAAATTGGTAGAATACCACCTAATAAAAAATGGAATCTTTCATTGTACTAGAAAACCATTTCGGTAGGATACTAAATTTAAAAGACAGTTCAGACAGCATTTAATATAGATTAAAAACTACAAATTATAAATGATATTTGAAACTACAGAATGTCATATTTTTTATATGTTTATATAAAAAGAGAATATCCAAAAGATTCCAATAGTTTGGAGAGAGATTCTTCACAAATTTGGTTTTATGTTCAATTGTCAAAACTGAACTTTGGAGACTGTTTTTGGGACTCGAATTAGCTATGGATCCGAATGGAAAATAAAATTTGAAAATGAAAACCTATAGCAGCGATGAATTCTCAAACTGCTTTCTTTTCTTTTACCTAGTTTAAGGGAACAGTTCCAAGCTTCCAGCTACCATCTTGTTAACTACACTAGTAACCTAACCTATCCTTAGGTATGTCTTCCAGGAAACAACAGACTGTCACCATATTGAACCACATCGGATCCTTTGAGTGCATGGATCAAGGGCGTACGGACAAGGAACCTAAACAAGAATGAGTTAATATTAGTCAAAACCAATTTTGCAGTAGGGGTAAACCTATACCAAGAAATTTTCAAACATTTCAATAAGTCAAATTAAGAAAATGACATGCCATAAGTAGTAAATCTTCTTGGGCTTCAACTCAAACTTGTAATGCCAAAGCACTACACCAAACATGCAAGCAAAAACTAGAAACATGGAACTGGTAATGTTAGAGGCATTCCCTGGAAAATTTATGCCAATACAATACATAATTTGAAAAATTGTAATTAAGTTAAGAGTGCTTAATTTTATTCAATATTTAAAGCTACACCACAGCGAGCCAAACTGACTAAAACACAAGAAGTTTCAGACATATGTTCACTTAATCAGTTAACTAATCTCTTTAACCATTATCTTATAAAAAACATACATAAAAAGTTAAAATCAACAGGACTATTACCTTGCACAGATTATACATGACAAGTCCAAAAATAAATGTGAATTTTCTGGAAGACAGCACATAAACTATATTGGATTAGCAGAGGAGAAGGAATAGAAAACTGTTACATATGAGAAACCTATCATACAAGTGTCAAACATTGAATTGAACTTTGAAATCTGAGAACTCGGAAACACTGAATTTTTTCTAGCAATGCAGATACACTACTTCACATGCTTAATGCAATTAAGTCAGTATGGTGACAAAAACCCTATGCATGCTTAATGAAATTAAGTCCAAGAAAGTATTGCAACTAAAAACGTATATTGTATGTCACTTATATATAAAAATTAGAAGTGCATAATGTACATGAAATTAGATCAATTACAATTTTTAAGCACCCATTCCAGTTTCTTACGGTGACTAGTCAAAAGTCTATGATGAAAATATGGCAGATGTCATTGCAGTCTATAGTAGAAGCATGGTGGATATAGTAAAAAAAAACCTTATACAAACAAAAGTATCCTAGAAAACTGCAGAATATAATTAAAAAAATAATATCGAAAACAAACTATAAAGTACAAACATATAGTAAGAAGCAAAGTTCACCAAAAGTACACAATCCACAACTTACAGAATAAAATCAGAGTAAGCCTCATAGTTCAGAGATTTGGACAAAAGTAGAGAAATAAAGACAACCAAAAAGGAAATGGAGATTAAAGAAAAAGAGATATGCAAAGAATCAGTGAAAGAAAAAGAAACAGATAAACAGGGACCCAAAGAACACAGAAGATACTTGAAAGAACAAAATTATTAATTTGCAAAAGACAGTCTCCTTTGCCGGACATGTTGGAAGCATTCAATTAAATGGGTGCCCAGTGCAAGTTTGGTTTAGTAAAGAAAGATGCAAATACAGAACACGTTAGACACCCTGTTTGGAATGGTCTGAGAATCTTTAAAAGAACAAACAGAGGGTGACTGCTTTGCATGATTTTCATAACCACTATGGCAAAAGTAGCTGTCATATCCCTGTAAAGGTGTTTCACGCAAAATCAACTATGCCATAGTTCCACAGCAACACAATGGTCATCTATTTAACATATATATGTCTAGAAGCAGCCAGCATTCTCTCACAGATTTATCATCATGAACTTGAGCATATGAATACAGAAACTAACAGTCTATAAACTTTAGCATTTAGTCAACAGAGGTGTTCACAGTGAAAAGATTAATCTAACAAAGCAGCCGTAAATAAGAGTAACAAAAAACCGAATTGAAATTCAGCCAAAAATAAATGGTCAACTTGTAAAATTGTGCTGTCAGGTTTAAGGAATAATTATAGTTTCATCAACCATTCAAAATAGTCTAACAATATACACTAGCACATTAAAATGAAATGGACTTCTAACTTTCATCAGTCAAACTTAAACCAAGTTCAAGGTTCCAGATTTGAGGTCTGAGAATCAAATCACAGAATTAAGTTTCAAGTATTCTTTAAAGCACAGTTGTAGGTAGCTCAAACATTTTGTTTGCGGTCAGAAAAAAGTATCTCAAGTTTAGAAAATGAACAATGACCAATTTAACAGAGCTTAACCATAAAAAACAAGATGTAATGTATGATGACATATTTTACATTAATTAAAAGAGACAGTTGTATTTCTTTTTGTCCCTAGACTCCAAAGGGGTTAGGTTTAAATAGATACAAGTAGGGTAAAACATCGGACTAACCATAGCCACTTGAAGGAAAATAAAACAGAACATATTGAGCTAATTATAACCACTGGAGGAAAAATAAAACAATATAAAGCCCGAAATATACTTAATAACTGTGATAGTCTTTCAATCACATTTGTATTATGCAGTTACACTTGGACCGTTAAGTGATTTGGGCCTAGTTGTTATCATTGTCATTTCAAAAGCACCCAAATAAAATTTTCTAATGCAGCCTCAATTCAGTTGTAAACAGAATATTTTGCTCATCATTCTACAAGACTCCAACATCAAAATAATGAAAATTGTGTTTCAAAAACAATGTTTCACATGGCGGTAGGTTATTAAATTTTATAATTTTCAACTGCTAAATCGAAAAAAAAATATATTGATGACATGCAGACAAGGACCCGTGCAAATACAACTTGGAAATAAGTGCATCACCATATCATGGAAAAACAGAACCCAAACAAAGTAAAACTGAAAAATTTGAAATATTTTATACCCCAAGAGTTAAGCATGTATATCTCCATCAATTTGTGACGAGAAAATCAATTCTGGCCAGTGGAGAGTTCTGAAGTAAGTACTCCAATGCTCTGTTTAATCTATCATTAGATATATCTGCATGTGGTGGTTTCTTCACTTGCAATGACTTCAATTGAACAAAACAAGGACGTTGAATGCTCGCTGCAAGAGGTTTTGATAGATCCTACAGAGATAGAGAAAATTGAAATTGAAATTGATATTTTAATCAACATTCTTAATTGCAAGACTGAGTATAGGAAAAAAAATAGCATAAAAACAAAAGAATCTTATGAGCCTTATGAAAAAATAAAGAGGTAAAGAGGAAAAGTATAGTAACTAACTTGTAGTATTATTTCAAGAGCACGCACAGACACTGTCATTATCTTTACATTAGTTAGCCCTTGCAGCCAGCTTATGATGAGTAACTCTGTCTTGTGAAAACATGTATATCCATATGTCTCAATGGTTAATTCCTCAAGGAAAGAAAGATTGCATGAGGAAAGAAATGGATGATTGTTATGACCCAAGACAGAGAGAGAACTAAGGTTTGGAGTAGAAAGCTCAATTTGGAAAAAACCTGCTTCAAAGCTACCATCTACGGTCAAATTGGAAAGGTTAGAATTACATAGACTGAGGAATTTTACATCATTTTGCAACGAACAACCTTCAAGTATCAAACTATTCAACATGTGACATGCAGAAAATGGCTCAGCATAATCACTGCCACTTGCAGTAAAAGTGACAGACTCAAGTTGCAAGCTTCTTAAGGCTGGCATGGTCAGAGATTCTGGAAGTAATATCATGGAAGGGTCATAAGAACTAACAGAAAGCTTAAGAAATGTCAAGGACTGACAGGAAAAGATGTAAGGGCGAAACTCAAAACTGGGTTTGAAGTTTAAATTTATAAAGATTGTTAACTGCTGAACATTGTGCAGCACCGCATATTTCATGAGTCTATTCAGGGGCTGGGGCTGAGCATAACCACGACGAGTGAATTCAAGATTAAGTAGGGAAATGGAATCATCACGTCTAGACAGAACATGAGACACAAATTTGCTGAAATTGGTGACATTATTAAAGAAGAATGTGTTAAATGCAAGAGTAGTGAGATGTTTCCAGAGATCCTTCCATCTTTTAGACAACACACAAGTTTGAACAGCATATTTTGTGTCCATAAATTCCATAATGTGGACCAGAACACAGTCAGGTAATTCACTGAGCCTGTCCTTCTCCTCTTCTCTACCTCTTCTATTCCTCCTCGGTTTCTTCTTTATCTTCATAATCAAGTTCCCTACTTTTCCTTTTCCTTCTTCTTCAGATATCTGATCAAAGAAACATTAGAAAAAAATACTTCTCAATCTCATATATGCTTTAAATTGAAGGAAATTAATAGCCTCTCCAAAATATTTTTCAGTTTTATAGCGCAAACAACCATTTTAATTCCTCAAGGTGTAAAAAACAATACCACATCAATATCTGAAAATAAGAAAATTCAAAATTTTGTCACTCTAGTCTTTAAACTAAATTACTTATTATCACTTTATCACTGAGGGACTGATTGCATACAAGTTATACAGGCATGGTTGGATACAAGATAAAACTGCTTTTCAGACCATATTCTTGATCGATTGAAAACATCGAGCTTTTTCCAATAAAAAATCCTTCTAACAGCAGGCTCTTAAAAAGGATTACCACATAAGTCAAACAATAATTGGAATTTGAACAGAAATGAGAAAGAACTCACTATACTGATTCATATAGACTAAATTGACCACCTCTCACACATTTGAGAACTGAATTAACTATTTACTCTCTCATTTCTAAAGAATTTTAACATCTGATGATAAACCCTGTGGGAAGTGATCATAATTATACCAAAAAAACTAACTTTTGATGCTGTCATTCTTAAATAATTGGTAAGAAAGAAAGGGAGAAGGCCAAAGAAATACCTTGACCTTTGGAAATGGCACAGTTACAAAGTGACGCTTCAAATCCCCCTATGGAATGTTGGTTTAGGGTTTGAATCCATGAGAAGATGAAACGATTTGGTACTAAAGCGCCGCAGAGCTAGCGAAAAACCACTTCATTGTTTACTTATTACACATTCCCCTCTCCGCTCCTTTATAAGTAATAATTTTTGTTATTATTTTGAGTTATTTTTTTTTCTATTAATATAATACTTTATTTAAATTACATCTTTAATCATTTTTTATATAATATAAATTTCATTATTTTAGTTATTAAATTTTTTTTATATTGTCTCAATATAATATATATATATA
>Ga0123341_1005783_pt1 | contig 11089 bp, 11 predicted proteins | sample Turbeapinknodule_FD_89959 | JGI IMG/M metagenome (GOLD analysis project Ga0123341, IMG submission 89959) | Root nodule microbial communities of legume samples collected from Mexico - Turtle bean Mexico pink nodule | ecosystem: Host-associated > Plants > Roots > Nodule | place: Mexico: Nepantla...
TGAGTTCTTGAAACATAGAACATTGATCCAATTCTACTAAAAGTGCCTAAGCTATCTCCAACTCAAGTTGATTCCATAGAATGTCAAAGAATCATCTCTACTTTGATAGTGGAATCATATCAATCTTCCTCTCATCATAAATTTTATATGGCAACTTCTGCTACGATCACATATTAGCATGTGAAGCTATTTTGTTTCCTTTTAATCATTTGATGTGAAAGTTAACCCTTCAATGCTTTGTGACCGATTCTTGATTTAGTTTTTTTCACTTTGTTTCTTCCTGAATGCATTAGAAATCTTTATAAGGAAATTTGATCTTTGTTAGTATTTGAGCGTCATTATCATTTGATATTTGCATCAATGCACTTTGTAGCACTGCAGAGTTTTGTTGGGAGGTGACTTAGGGTCATCTAACCATAATTATACTATAATCTCTTTAATGTTAGACAAGTTTATGTTGGAATCATTTTAATTTGTCAGCAAAGCGACAACTATCACTCACATACAAAATTATTAAGAGAGTCTCCTAAATATTGATTCCTTGCATATTTATACAAACTCCCTATCATTACTAACATATTTCATAAAGCAATTAATAGTTCAAGTTTATTCCTAGCATTTAAATATGTTAAGCATTATCATTTAGTTCAAATACTCATAAGTACTTTCCAGTCAAATCTAAGGATCAAAATCATGAATAGTTTCAAGCTTTGAGACTAAAATGACAATATCAATCATCAATCAAGAACAAAATATTATAAAGAAATATCACCTCAATACATAAGAGTTTGAACAAATTACTCTTGTACTGGACAGGAATGCTCGGGACCTCGGTCCAAGTATTTGGGGGAGGTCAACTCAGTGTTTGGGCTCACGAGGTGGGTCATGAGCTCGACCCAGATGTTGGTCACCCCATAAAAGGTAGTTAAGATAAAAGATAAAGAGATATTTTATCTGTTATCATATTATTCTGAAGATGGAAGATATAATTGTTATTGTTTAAATCTGTTATCGTATTATTCTGAAAATGAAAGATATAATTATTATTGTTTAAATCTGTTATCATATTATTCTGAAGATAAAGAGATATTTTATTTCCTGTGATAATATGCAAGTTAGTTATATATTAATTAATACATGTTAGTTACATATTAATTAATAGTTGTTGGTTGAAAAAATAAAGTTGTTAAATAAGAGAAGCAGCGTGAGTAAGGGGGCACACGTAAACAAAATATTTTCCTGCTGTTAGCACCTGAAGATAAGTTGTGCCCCACTAGCAGGTGGTTTTTCTCTTATTATTTTATGCTTTTAGTAGAGATAAGATTCTCATGAGATAAACCTATTACAAAAGTAGTTATAAAAGGGGCTTGAGTTCCCCAGTAAAGGGAGGTTGTTTCTAAGACTGAGACTGAATACTTATTTGTTTTTAGTAAGCTCTCACTAACTTGATCGTCGGAGTGTGATCAACAGTTATAGCCCCCTTTGTTTAAACGAATCCACGTTCCAGTGCAATAAGAAGACGTAAAACAGATTCTAGAAGAGACAAAATTTTAGGCTCACCAAATAAATCATGAGAGGATAGTTACCTTAGCTACACTTAGTTTTTAGGATTCAACCACAACTTGGTGGACAACCTATACTAAACATCTTAGGTTATATGATTTCCCTCAAATAAGGTATTGGAATGAGCTTAGGTTAGCCTTTAGGGAAATGTATGTGCCTTCCTATTATAATAGAGAATTGATGCACCAACTCCATAGGTTAACCCAAAGAGATATGATGGTAGAACAATATAGACAGAGAATGAATTTACTTATATTAAGTGCAGGGATTAGAGAAGAATCTAGACTCACCATAGCTCGATTCCAAAATGGTTTTAATTATGAAATTAGGGATAAACTTAAGCTTTTTCCTTATAATGATCGGAATGATTTAGTTAAGCTTTTTGTTAGTGTAGATGAACAATTAAAGAGAAAATTTGCTTTTCGAAAATCCTCTTCTTCTTACTATCCCGAGAACTTTAAAAGAGAAAATCATTTTTCTGAAAAATCAAAACCATTTGAAAAAGAAAGGGAAAAGGCATCTTTAAAAGAAAAAGATAAAAATAATTTTGCTTCTTCTTCCAAAGAAATTAAAACTAAAAAAATACAATGTTTTAAGTGTCTTGAAAAAGGTCACTATTCTTCTGAGTGTCCTCAAAAGATAAACCTAGTTTTAAAAGAACAAGACATTGAAAATATTAAGACTTCATCTTCTTCTGAAAATGAAGAAGTTTTAAATTGTGAGGAAGAAATTGAAGTTGCTTCAGGTGATTTATTTGTTGTTCAATGACTTTTGCAAAGTCGTTCTGTTGAACTAGAACAATTACAAAGAGAGAACTTATTCGACACAAAGTGTAAAGTTTTTGAAAATGTTTTTTCTATAATTGTGGATAGTGGATCTTGTTGTAATTGTTGTAGTTTTAGGCTAGTCAATAAACTATCCTTGAAAATCATCCCACATCCCCAACCCTATAATCTAGATTGGATAAGTTAAAGGGGAGGAACGATAGTCAAACACCAAGCACATGTGCTTATAGACATAGGAAAGTATAAAGATAACATTTTATGTCATATTGTTCTAATGGAGATAGGTCACATTATTCTGGGGTGACCCTATTCTAGGATGAACTTGGAAATATAATCATAATTCTTTTCATGGGGTCATCCAAATAAGATCATGTGATCACATTTTATTTTCAAGGTACTAAATTTGTTTTGTGTCTGCTTACACCACGGCATGCAAGGGAGGATGAAATAAAACTAAAAGCAAAAATAGATAGTGAAAAAGAGAATAAAAAAAATGAATAAATTGTATATTCATCATTCAAACATCTTTGTCTCATGAAGCCTACATTTGAGAGAGATAATTCTTTTTCCACTATTTCTCTTTTTTTTTTTTGCAAAAATAAATTTCATAAGTGTTTTCAAAATCAAATAACCATTTCTTTTCCACCATGGTTTTGTCTTTTTTTTTTTCATTTTTCTTACGTTTCCAGGTGGATCTTTGAACCTAGTGGAATATGCTGACCTTTTGAACATGTTGGCTAAAAGATCAAAACAAGATAAATATGAGCACAAATTCTTTTCCAAGGAAGGGGCCTGATGGAGGACCATCCTTGTTAAAGCCACAATTCTTATCAATTAGGAGAAGAGGATCAACTTGGAAGAAAACAAAATATAATATTTGCCTCAATTTTTAATAAAATTTAAAATAGTATAATAATAGTTTCTAGCTTTGTATTTCTAAGCCAACTTTAGAATAGTAATATCTTTCTCTCCAAACAAGACTTCTCTTAGGCACATTCTCATTGCAAATAGTGACTCTTCAAGCTTCTCCTAAAGACTAAGCAAGGCGCCTCATGCTAAGGATTCTCCAATTACTTGATGTCATGTGTCAACTCATGAGTAGAGAGTTTCTTGCATTTAGGTTTGTCACATGACATGCTAGGAATGAAAAGTATTTTTAGAACTCAATATTTATCTTAGGAGTCTCCTTAGCCTATATATAAGAGACTCCTCTTTTGTAAAAAGTATACTTGATTGATATATGTAATTTTGTTTATGAAATTCTTAGCACACTTGTTCAAGTATCTCTTCTATGATGCTCATTGCTTTTTTAGAAACTCAAGGAAGTTGGCCTAACCTCTTCCTTCGCCCTTGCACCTTGAAAAATCATGCCCAAACCAAAAGCCTCCATAGCCATTCGGTGCTTCCTCAAGAAATATACAAGTCTTCTGCTGCCTTCCATCAATCTCCACTCAACACTCAAGAAGAATTGCATCACGTGGATCGGAGCAAGGCTACAATCCAAATAAGACTTAATCTCAAAACCAAAATTGGTTGTTCTTGAGTAATGTCGCACCATATGCTTTTGTTTCTCCATATATTCTTCATTATTTTGTATGTTTCCAAAGTTTATTTTGAGTTTCCACCATTTTTTATTTTCCACTAATTTTTCAATTTTCACCAATTATTTTCCTTTTTTTATGTTTCTTGAATTTCCATGGGTTGTTCTTCATGTTATTGTTGTTTGGTTTGGTCCATTTTGTTTTAATTGTTGTAGAGTTATTTGTTTTTAATTTTTGTTGTTTCATTATGTTCTATGATTGATTCGCACCCAAACCTACAAAAGGTTTGTTGAAATTCGATTTGGTTCAAATTTGGATATTTTTCTTGAATGGTTTTGTGTTTTTGATTCACTTTTGTGCGTAATTGGGTGATATTTATGTTTCTAATCTTTGTTTTGTCATTAGTATTGTCTAGTTTTTGTTTCAATAGTCACATAGTTCTAATTTCCACCTATTACATATGTTTTTGTTAAAATGCCTCTTAGAAGTGCACACCCAAGTGTTTGTGTGTCTGTTTTTGTAATAAAAATAGTATCAACTTGGAATAATACAAAATATAATATTTGCCTCAATTTTTAATAAAATGTAAAATAGTATAATATTATTTTCTAGCTTTGTATTTCTAAGCCAACTTTAAAATAGTAATATCTTTCTCTCCAAACAAGATTTCCTTTAGGCGTCTCCTCATTGCAAATAGTGACTCTTCAAGCTTCTCCTAAAGACTAAGCAAGGCTCCTCATACAAAGGATTCTCCAATTACTAGATGCCATGTGTCAACTCATGAGTGGAGAGTTTCTTGCATTTAGGTTTTTCACATGACATGAAAGGAATGAAGAGTATTTTTAGAACTCAATATTCATCCTAGGAGTCTCCTTAGCCTATATATAAGAGAGTTTTGTCTTGTAAAAAGTAGACATGATTGATATATGAAATTCTTAGCACACTTATCCAAGTATCTCTTTTATGGTGCTAATTGCATTTTTAGAAACTCAAGGAAATTGACCTAACCTTTTCCTTAGCCCTTGCACCTTGTAAACTCATGCCCAAACCAAAAGGCTCCATTTCCATTCGGTGCTTCCTCAAGAAATTTACAAGTCTTCTGTTGCCTTCCATCAATCTCCACTCAACACTCAAGAAGAATTGCATCACGTGGATCAGAGCAAGGCTACAATCCAAATAAGACTTAATCTCAAAACCAAAATTGGTTGTTCTTGAGTAATGTCGCACCATATTCTTGTGTTTCTCCATATGTTCTTCCTTATTTTGTACGTTTCCAAAGTTTATTGAGTTTCCACCATTTTTTATTTTCCACTGATTTTTTCAATTTCCACAATTATTTTCATTTTTTTATGTTTCCTGAATTTCCATGGGTTGTTCTTCATGTTATTGTTGTTTGGTTTGGTCCATTCTGTTTTAATTGTTGTTGAGTTATTTGTTTTCAATTTTTGTTGTTTCATTGTGTTTTATGATGGATTCACACCCAAACCTACAAAAGGTTTGTTGAAATTCGATTTGGTTCAAATTTGGATATTTTCCTTGAATGGTTTTGTGTTTTTGATTCACTTTTGTGCGCATTTGGGTGATATTTATGTTTATAATCTTTGTTTTGTCATTAGTCTTGTCTAGTTTTTTGTTTCAATTGTCACATAGTTCTAATATTCCACCTATTACATATGTTTTTTGTTAAAATGTCTCTTAGAAGTGCACACCAAGTGATTGTGTGTGTGTTTTTGTAATAAAAATAGTATCAACTTGGAAGAACAAAATATATAATATTTGCCTCAATTTTGAATAAAATGTTAAATAGTATAATAATATTTTTTGGCTTTGTATTTCTAAGCCAACTTTAGAATAGTAATATCTTCTCTCCAAACAAGACTTCTCTTAGGCGCCTTCTCATTGCAAATAGTGACTCTTCAAGTAATTACTTCTCTCTTGTAAAAAGTAGACATGATTGATATATGAAATTACATTTTTGAAATTCTCAACACACTTATCCAAGTTTCTATTTTATGATGCTCATTGTATTTTTAGAAACTCAAGGAACTGTTGAAGGTGCGTTGATGTCTTCAAATGCAAGTGGAATACATGAAGATTCTTACTGTTGGGTGTGTGTGTGTCTAGATGTATTTGAATTTGTTAATCCACTCTTTGTAATGATCCAAGGTTGTTTGATTTCAATCATTTTGAAAAATATGTGTTTTCTAAAGAAAGTGAAAATTCAACCTGTTGAACCGGTTGTTTTACACTTAGTGTATTTTGAAAAGAATTTGAAAAAGCTTGACTTTGTTTGACTTTGTTGTCAAACCAATTCAATCGGTTGATTCGTGTTTTCGATCGATTGATTTTTTGAAAACCTTAACATAATTCTATTAAGTGGCTTTAATCTGTTTTAAATGATTTGAACTGATTTTGGCTCTTGTATTAAATGCTTTGACCAACTAATTGGAGTTTAAATAAGTAGTTTTACGCTCCTGATTGTTAATCAACTAAGAGAAATAATTCAAATCAGTTTTTCAAGATTTAAAAGAGCTTTGGATCATTCTTGAGTGTGGAATAAGATTGTCCTGTATTGACTGTGCTTTAATCTTTGTATGCCCTAGGTGTACTCTATTCCTTTTTTTTCTTGATCACTGTAATTTTGTGTGAATTGGTGTTGTGCAGTTTCAGAGGTTGTTCTGAAAACTATGTGGTATTTGCCATAGGTGGTGTGTGTTCTTGAAGGGTTCAAGATCATCACTTTGGTTTGTTGTTTCTAATCAAGGTTTGATTACTTAGTGAATTCTCAGTGGTTGCTGAGGACTGGATTTAGCTCTTGGGAAAGAGTGAACCAGTATAAATTGATATAGGAATTATGGGATGTCAATGTAAATGGCCCTTTTGTTCCAAAAGTTGAAAAATATGATGTTTTCATAGAAAAACCTTGGTCCTAATGGACTGAGTCTGAAAGCAAAATAGCTTAATTTGATTGTATTGTTAAAAACATCATCACATCTGCTGTATATTCTGATGAGTTTTTCAGGGTCTCACAATTTGCTTTAGCAAAAGAGATGTGGGATATTATTGAAGTTACTCATGAAGGAACCACTGATGTGAAGAGAGCAAGAAAGCATGGTCTAATTGAGAATGCTGGAAAGGGAAACCATTGTTGATGTACAAAAGAGATTCACTCACATTGTAAACCATCTCATTAGCCTTGGAAAAATCTTCGAAAGGGAGGAACTTAACATCAAGATCCTTAAATGCTTGGACAGATCTTGGTATCCCAAAGTCACTACTATCTCTGAATCCAAGGATTTGACAACCTTGACTACAACCTCCTTGTTTGGTAAGCTTAGGGAACACGAACTCGGGATGAACAAGTTGAATGATCAAGAGCATGAAGAGAAGCATGTGAGAAGTATTGCTTTGAAAGTTGCTGGTAATAGAGATGGAGAAACTTTTAACTTTCTTACCAGAAAATTCAGCAAGTTCTTGAAAAAGAACAACAACAAGAACCAATCAATAAATAGGTATAACAATAAGAAAATCAATGATTTTAATACTAAAAATTATGCCTGTTTTGGTTGTGGTAAATAGGGCCATATCAGAGTTGATTGTCCCAACAATGAAAGCAAGGAGAGAAGAGCAAGCAAGAAATTTGAGAAGAAGGGCAAAGGTAAAAGAGCCTACATTGCTTGGCAAGATAATGATGTATCTTCTTCTAGCTCATCATCAAATGGAGATGATGAGGCAAATTTGTGCTTGATGTAAAAGGGAGAATCAGATACAAGCAGTGTAAGTTGCAGCACCTAAATAAATTTTGAAAATTACAGCCAACTTCTTGATGCTTTTAAAGAAACTCATGAAGAAGCTAATAGGTTGGCCCTTTTGAACAACCGCTTGAAAGGCATGGATAAATGGCTGGAAAATAGAGTCAAGACATTGGAAGAAGAGTTAAACAATTCAAAAAATGATTTTGAGAATTTGGAAATGATTTACAAAAACTCTTCTTGTAAACGTGACTCTAGCTTTTGTGAAGGTTCATAATCTTGTAAAAACCAAGGATAAGTTTTCAAAAGGCCAATCAAACTTTGAAATTGTTCTTGCATCTCAAAAATATGTTTTTGGCAAAGCTGGATTGGGTTTTAATCCATGCAGCAAGAAAAGATCAGTCTCAAAGCCTTTTTCAAGCTTCTTTGAAAAACAACCGATTGAATTGTCAAAATAACCGGTTGTTTCATGCTTTTATTGTATGAATAAAGGTCACTATGTTAGATTTTGCAGAGTTAGGAAATTTTTTGTTCCCAGGGGTCTTTTGAAATGGGTTCCTAAGAATTCTAAAGTTTCTAATGATCCAATTAATGCCTATGATCCCATTTAAAAGGGGACCAAATCTTGCTTCTTGATCTTGGTTCTTGTAGGCTTCTTTGATGGAAAATCAACATATGTGGTACCTGGACAATGGCTGTTCTAAGCACATGATAGGGGATAAAACCAAGTTTGTCAATCTTTTCCTCAAGAAAGAAGGTCATGTGACTTATGGAGACAACAACAAAGGGAAAATTCTTCGAAGAGGAACCATTGGAGGCAAAAACACCTTTTTGATTCGTGATGTGCTATTTATGGAAGGACTCAAACATAGTCTCCTAAGCATAAGCTAGTTGTGTGACAAAGGTTTTTAAGTAACCTTCAAGCCCAATACTTGTGAGATACGACTACCCAAATCATGGAAAGTTTTGTTGATTGGTAAAAGGATCAACAATGTTTATCTTCTTTGTTAGAATATATGGCCTTAAACAAGAGGGGAGGGGGGGGGATGAATTGTTTATAAGATATTTTCGCAAACTTGTTAGGTATAATGAAATTCAATGCTAAATTACAGAGAAAAGAATCAAGGAAACAAAGACCCAAAACTATTTTAAGATGATATGAGAAAAACAATCAGTTGTTTATACCAGTTAGAACTTAAACAACTTAAAAACAAAATTTAAAGAGTTAAGGGTAAGAGATAAGCACACAAGAAATTTATATTGGTTCACTCTTACACCAAGAGCTACATCCATTTCCCAGAAACCACAGGGTAAACCACTATGCAATCAAAACCAGATTATAAACACCACACACCAAAGTAGTGACCTTGAACCCTTCAAGAAACACACTACCTTTAGCAAACCACACCAAGAGTGTTGATCTTGAACACCTCAAGAACATGCAACTCTCCTTGGCAACACAACTACAGAAATACAGTAATTAAGGAAGAAGGGAATAAAATACACCTGGGTATTACAAAGCTTAAAGTTCATAATTACAACCCAATCTTATAACACACACTTAAGAATGATCCAAAGCTCTTTCAAATCTTGGAAAAACTGTTTTGATAAACTCTTTCTCTTACTCAAAGATTAAGAGCGTAAAACCACCTTTATATAGTGGTAAAAAACATTTAATAAAGGAGCCAAGGTAGTTAGAATCATTTAAAACATATTAAAACCACTTAACAAAATTCTATTAAGGTTTTCAGAAAAACAATCGATTGTTTTGTCGAAACAATCGGTTGAATTGACTTAACAGCAAAGTCAAGCTTTTCAAAACCTTTTTCAAAAACTGCTAAGGTAAAACAACCTGTTGTTTCAAAAAAACAACCTATTGATATTTCAACAGCATTTTAGAAAACTCATCTTTTCAAAAGGTTAAAGATTCAAATGAACTTGGATCATCTTGAGTGAATTAACAAGTTTCAAACAACTAGACAACACACACACACCCAACAACAAGGTCTTCGAGCTTTCCTCTTGGATTTGGAGACATCAAAGCATTTTGTTCAACATTCTTGATATCTCACATTCCGCATCTATTGGCTGCCTTCTAACCAAACATGACAAATCATGGTTATGGCATAGAAGGATAACACACATCCACGTGCATAATCTAAATAAGTTGATCTCAAAAGATCTTGTGGTAGGATTACCCAAACTCAAGTTTGAGAAAAACCACATATGTGAAGCATGTCAAAAAGGGAAGCAAATCAAACATTCTTTCAAACTGAAAAATGTTGTTTCTGTTGAACAAGATGCTTTGATGTCTCCAAATCCAAGTGGAAAGCTTGAAGACCTTGTTGTTGTTGTGTGTATGTGTCTAGTTGTTTGAAACTTGTTAATTCACTCCTTAAGTTGATCGAAGTTCATTTGAATCTTTAACCTTTTGAAAAGATGGGTTTTCTAAAAAGCTGTTGAAATTTCAACAGGTTGAAATTTCGAAACAACAGGTTGTTTTACCTTAATAGTTTTTGAAAGGTTTTGAAAAGCTTCACTTTGTTGTCAAGTCAATTCAACTGATTGTTTCGACAAAACAATCGATTGTTTTTCTGAAAACCTTAAGAGAATTATGTTAAGTGGTTTTAATATGTTTTAAATAATCCTAACTACCTTGGCTCATTTATTAAATGCTTTTGACCACTTGGTTGGTATATATAAAGGTGGTTTTACGCTCCTAATCTTGAAGGAAGAAAAAAAGTTTATCAAAAACAATTTTTCCAAGATTTGAAAGAGCTTTGGATCATTCTTAAGTGTGTGGAATAGGATTGGGTTGTATTCTGAACTTTAAGCTTTGTAATACCCAGGTGTATTCTATTCCATTCTTCCTTGATTACTGTATTTCTGTATTTGTGTTCCTGAGAGTGTTTTGTGTTCTTTAGGTGTTCAAGATTAACACCCTTAGTGTGGTTTGCCAAAGGTAGTGTGTTTCTTGAGGGGTTTAAGGTCACTACTTTGGTGTGTGGTGTTTGTAATCTGGTTTTGATTGCATAGTGGATTACCCAGTGGTTTCTGGGGACTAGATGTAACTCTTGGTGTAAGAGTGAACCAGTATAAACTGCTTGTGTGCATTTGTCTTTCTCTGAACTCCTTTAAATTCTGTTTTAAGTTGTTTAAGTTTTAAATGGTATAAATTGTTGAAGCTGGAGGAAGCTTCTTCCCTACCAAGGCTTGATATGTGTTTGATGAAGAATATGGCTTGAGTGCTTTGAAGATTGTAATAGGTTTTTAGATTCATTTGTAATTAGGCTTGTAATTGTGTATGATTGCCTTTTGCTGTATAACCTGATGGAAGAGGCCCAAGCACAAGCCCACATGCAAGCCCACCAAAGGGTAGATTTGGGTCAACCATAGAGTTATGGCCAAGAGGATCCAAGAAGACGTTCTTTTACATGTTCAAATGCCA
>Ga0123341_1005784_pt1 | contig 11089 bp, 10 predicted proteins | sample Turbeapinknodule_FD_89959 | JGI IMG/M metagenome (GOLD analysis project Ga0123341, IMG submission 89959) | Root nodule microbial communities of legume samples collected from Mexico - Turtle bean Mexico pink nodule | ecosystem: Host-associated > Plants > Roots > Nodule | place: Mexico: Nepantla...
ATATATATATATATATATATATATATATATATATTTCTTGTTCCAAGCCTTTATTTCCCTCTTTTATAGGGATTTCTATACATCATCAAAAACAAGCAAAACATCCATAATCTAAAACTTACAATATATCATCCACTTTCTCACTCTGTCGAGCTTTCCCACTTGCTACATCCTCTACTCGTGTAAACTACGATTGACTAATATTGATTACAACACAAACCACTAAAAGGGTAAGCTAGTAATTTAGAAGTTTTCATAACACAATAAATAAAATTTATGAGTAAATCAATCCACACCAAGGTTGTCAAACTCGCGAGTCTACGTAGACTCGTGAGAGCTCCGTAGACTCGACTTGCAGACTCGTAAGAGTCTACTTTCAACCTGCAATCTGCGACCACCGCAACCCGTGACCACCTGCAACCCGCGACCACCGCAACCACCACACGAACCACTTGCAACCCGCGATCGCTTTGCTCGATTGATCGCCGCACTCCACAGAAGAAGACGCAGTGCACAAAAGACACAAAGGAAGATGAAACGCGAAACCCTAATTTTCCCATTCGGAACGACACCGTTTTGGGGTTAAAAAAAACCCAGTTGGACTCGCCAACTCGGACAAGAGTCGCGAGTCAACCCTGAGTCTGCACCGAGTCCACCGAGTTTACCCAAAAAACGAGTCTGCTACCGAGTTAACTCGGACGAGTCAACGAGTTGACTCGCGAGTTTGATAACCATGATCCACACAAATCATATTTCAATGTTAATTGTCTCATGTAACAACCTACAAGCATCACTTGCCACATCCCATCAAACTCATAATAAATAGACACTTAATGACTTTCACACAATGAGTTGAATCTTCAGATATTTTGCACCGTTTACACTATTGTCTTCTTCGACATTGACAGAGGCAAGGAACACTATCCACTTATGTGACAAGGTTGTCCTATGATTTACAGGACCTAGTTCTAGAAATCTGCATTGACTCTCATCACCCGATACCTTTCTCTAAGTCTAGTAAACAAATGAGGTAGAATAATTCTTTTACATACATCACGAATTCGAATTCAATGCATTTCACCACTGCATAACATGTACTATTACCTCCTTGGTAAACACTATATTCACATCACACCATCAATCTCAATCCACATCAATTACAATTTCACAACAAAAGTCAATTCTCGCAATTTATAATTTCAAGCATTGAAGAGAAACACAAAATATACCCATAATTCAATTTTAATAAACTAAAAGTATGAATAGCAAAACTATTTAAATAAAATAAACCAATAATATTCAACACAATCTTCATATTTTATACTATCCCCTCTTAATTATATTGCATAAAAATTAAAAAGCAACTCATAAAAGCATAGGTCATTACCACCCGACAATTGTTAAAGATAATAATTCATACTGAGTTTCACTCATCCAATCATGGTCAACTATAATTCATAAGAAAGCTAAGAGGATAAACTATACCTCTTATGTAGACTTTAAGTTCTAAAAGAACATTTACTTAAAAAGTTAAAAAAACCACAAAAACTTCACCCAAAACTTATAGCTTGACTTTGGCTCACGCACTCAAAGAATTACAACTAGAGTGCTAGACCTCCTTTTTTAATGATTCCAAAGCCATTGTAAAGCTAACATCCAAGGCTACAACATTCATGAAGACCACTAAGCCTAATTAAAAAATATGGATTCACCCAATGCTGAGCAAATTTTTCGTAGTAAAACTCACTTCCTCTTTGCCTCAAATCCATTGGGTGGTTGGTGGGTTTGTTGAGCAGATCATGTTGAAAATTTTTGAGTTTTGCAGAATTCCAAACTTAGCAAACACCCCAAAATTGGCACCTACACAACAATTATAAAACATCTACGTGCCTAATTTGACTATCAAATATCACACCATAACCTGTATAACAGTATAATTCCATGTTACCATTTCACTCAAAAACATCTTATACAATTAATTTCATTAACTTTTCCAAATGAAAACCTAAGTCAATATATTACTATCGAACATAGTTATAAATTTTCAAACTCAATCCAAATTGCAAAACAAATTGAATACATCTTACATCCATCAATAATATAATCACAACCCTTCTTTGCTTTCTAACAACTCATAATATCAAATGTCAATTAAGATAACAATTCAACATAGTGTTATCCAATATTTCTAACTGAATTCAACATCAAATAATCTTCAACCATGCAATGTCCTTGCATAAAATACAATTAATGTGTCTAAGTCTCAGCCTTGTGTTCAAATCTTCTACCTTAGGGTTCTATTAAACATTTAACTAACTTCCCTTACTTGACAACAAGTTATTCCAGCTAAACTCCAACAAGTCCTTTTTAATATAAGAAACTCAAACCTGTCCACAGATTACCCTAAACATCAAATCAAAGATATCAGTACTACTCTAGATTACCGGATATTCATCTTTGCCCATCAAACCCAACATGCAACTGATCTCCCTAGGCATGCAAACCACTCACATGCAAACAACTTACTCTAATTTTTTTTTAATTGGATAGATATCCTCTATGTTTTGTTAGCTTCTCTACGGTAGGTTAAGATCTTGAAAAGGACGAATGATCAATTCAATCTTAGGGAGAAGGTAGAGAAATGGTTGTTTTTGTAAAATGATGTTGTAATAGTTAAGTTCTTCCATTTATTACCTTTTTAACTTAACTAATAAAATATTCATACTTCATCCTTTTAAAATTACTTCTACTCTTAAACATAATTTACTTGGTCCTGATAGTTGTTGTTTTTGTTTTTCATATCAAATAGATAATATATGTTTTATAGAGATTGATTTTAGTTATAATTATTTGTACAACAACTGGTCAGTTCTTAGTCGAGTTAAAGGTTATGCAGCTTGTGAATATCAAGTTTAGTGTATGAACAATAAAAGTCGCAACTGGGAAATTCTATGCTGGCTGTTATGAGTTTGATTATAATCCCAAATGAAGAGGTGTCAAAACTTCTTAGTTGCCTAATCCTCATGAGAAAATAGACTGACACTGACTATAACCTTAAAAAGTCATATCATTTGTGATTTCAGATTTGTTGACAACATTAAAACCATTTTGATCTGATACTAACTTAGCTTTAGAGATGAGTATAAAATAAAATTGTCTGTAGCTTGGTGTGTGGCTATAAGTAAATTAAGAACTAGTCAAAGATCTATTTTTCTTGTAATTAGTGTGCAGTGGGTCTCTTGTGAAATTTGTTAGATGAGATGGGAACTGTTCTCTCAGGAAGACAGATATTGATACCCGATAAATGGTTTTTTTCCTTTATCTAGAATAGTCTGATTCACGGCATTATCTAACTGTGACCTGTTGAATCTATTTAAATAAGAATAATAGCTTGCAGGTTGTTTATGCATTTATTATCATGTCTTTGGGTGAGATGAATTGTGTAATTGAGCATATCTTTCGATCAAGTTTTATGCTTCTTTTTCTTGTGAGGTATTAACGGACTTGTGGCTTTGCCATTAAAACTGCTAAATATCTCTTTTAATAAGTCAGGTCTGGGCCATTTGATTGCCAAAAATGAAGATGAATATGAAAAATTGGCTCTGAAGCTGGCCTCTGATGTTTCGGCACTACAAAAATTGAGAATGAGCCTGCGAGAGCTCATGTCTAAGTCCCCTCTTTGTGATGGTGCAAAATTTATCCGTGGATTAGAGTCAACATATAGACAAATGTGGCGCAGATATTGTAAAGGAGATGTTCCGGCTTTGAAATGCATGGAATTGTTGCAGCAACATGTTTCTACTAGTGATCCAACCAATAATAACGGTGAGTCAACAAGGAACGTAAACTTAAGTGAGGGGAGCCCTGGATCTGTCATGGCAAATGGATTCAGTTTGACACAACCTCTGAAGCCAAATGTTCACAGTTGTGAAGAAAATGGTGGGTCATTGAATCACAACAGCAAGCAAGGTATGGTGGGTTCAAGTTGAATTTCATCTGGGAGTCCGCTGTAGTGATTCTAGTTTGCTCAGCTGTATTACAATAATAGGTGCAGAATTAGGTTGGCAATTGGCGTGATGTATTTGTGTTGCTTCTGGAAGAGCTTTGCATCCACCACATCATGACAAAGGTTAAATTTTCATAGAATGACAATTTTTTTTACTGGGAAAGAAGTGTAAGCCACAGTTACAAAATCAATGTGTCCTCAACTGCTGTGGATACTCCCAGGGGCTATGCTGCTATAAAATGGCATCCTTCAAATATCTGTAACACATTCCCCCCACCCCCCTCACTAATTACAATAGCCAGTTGAGAGTGTAAATTGTGTAATATTTATTTACTTTTTTTGGGGGTCTGGATTTCATTTCTAGCATGGTAGTGTTGGTCAGATCCTGATGCACTGTACCTGTGTGAATGTAATTGGCTTTCATGAGAAAAGCAGGGGTGGATAATTTAAGAATTTTGTGGTCGCATTCGAAAACAAAATTGTGTGTTGATTATTAAGATAGGAATATGAAAGTTCAATTCTGAAATAGTAAATATCAATTCAAAACTTATTAAGAATGAATTAAGGTACGTAAACTTTTACTCCTAGTTACCTTTACTGTTGTGAGTCTTCTTGACTTAAATAACTTTTTTTTCTTGTTGGATGCATAACAAGTTCAAAAGTTTTCATATTTTCTATAATCATTGAGTAACAATGACAACATCTTCATGCAAGAAAAGTGGAACAGGTAAACAAAAAATCTAATATCGCATCAATGCATAGGGATTAATGTTAAAGATTGACTGGACTTTATCAATTAATTATATGCTTTAAAATATTAGACTGAATGGTTTGGTTGACTGATTAATTACTTAATTAATTAAAGAAAATGTTTGTCAAAGGTGGTATTCCGATCCCTAACCTCTTCATTAAGCCATTGTTTAATTTCCATTGTTGTGAGAGCAATGTGGGCAGACTAATTCAACCATTATTATATTTGTAAAATTTATCGATGAAATCCCTTTATGTACAAGAAAAATGTAAATGACATTTTTTTACATGTTTAATCATTTTTACTATTGGATGAAGTTTATTGAGGGTTGTGAAATACGTCAGTCTTTCATTTGATAAATTTTACATCACTTTTTTAACTTTATAAATTTCAACTAATAACCATGAGAAGGAGTGTAGTATTAATTTTCCTAATAAATATAATCATTTTTCTAAGTCAACTAATAAAGAAGACAATAACTTAAATAAAGTTTTTTGTTGTAACTTCCATAATTTTATAAATTATGTTAGATATCACCATCGGAACTTAACATCCTAATTATGGACTGAGACTTAGAAAGAAAATAAAAATCCTATTTATGGATTGAGACTCAGAAAAAAAAAATGTCTCATTTGTTGATCTAAAATTTTACAAAATTTATATTTCTTCTAAATTTCAAAAGTCTAAACATCAAATAGGTTAGTGAAGTTTAATTTAAATTCAATTCAAAGCTAAATGCCCTAACACTTTTTATAATCTAACCTCTCACTTTGTTTCTTTAGTATTCTAGTAAAAAGCCAAACCAACTCTATTTTTTATTTACACCACCCCATTAGTTGCATCTAAATCAATCTGCATACATCTTATATCCACAGAAAAACATACATATGATTCATTAATTAAAGCGTAATCCTAATCCTAATCCTAATATATACTAAATTATCACCAACTTATATTTGAAAAAACAAACAGGTCCTACTTATAAAATTCAAAAGAACATTAAAAGTAAAATCGTAAACATTCATTCGAATAATACATTAGGAAATCAAAACAGCTTTTTAATAAAATAATTTCAATATTAAAATGTATTTTTTTTATAATCGTTTAATAAGCTTTTTGAAAGACAAAGTAATGAACAAGAAAAGAAAGAAGATTAAGTATAATTTGTGGGTGTTTCTACTTGCTTCGGTACGTAAAGGTTTCATATATAACAACTTCACTAAGTTCATTAGGTAGCATCCCACTTATCCTAACATCTACCACTCTTAATTTCTCCCTCTATATATGTTACCTTCAATCATCACATTTTCATCATCCTCTCTCATCTATCCTCCTTACAACATAAACTAAGCTTCCTCTATATTCACCAAAGCCAAACATGTCAACCACCATTGATATCCCAGAATCAAGTAAAGTTGCTAAAGGAAAAGCTGTGGTGGTTGCACCACTAAGGCCAGGAGGATGGAAAAAAGGGGTAGCCATAATGGATTTCATTCTAAGGTTAGGTGCCATAGCAGCTGCTCTTGGTGCTGCTGCCACCATGGGAACAAGTGATCAGACACTCCCTTTCTTCACTCAGTTCTTTCAGTTTGAGGCTAGTTATGATAGCTTCACCACTTTCCAGTATGTGATGACCTTCAAAACCCTGCATCTTTTCTCTGCATTTTCATCACATCTATGTTAATTCACTGAAATCATAAATTTTATCCAATGCACCACACAATGCAGGTTTTTTGTTATTACTATGGCTTTAGTGGGTGGCTACCTGGTGCTATCTCTTCCTTTCTCTGTTGTTGCAATTGTTCGCCCTCATGCTGTTGGACCAAGGCTTTTCCTCATTATCTTGGACACTGTAAGCTCTTTGAAATATTCATAAATTCGGTTCTATTTCAATAATCTTCTCACCAATTCAACCATCTCTCAATACTATGGCTGAAATATATATTTATTTCTCATGATAACAAAATTGTTTAAGTATGATGTTTTGTACTGTTATTATCACCCATAAATATAAATGTACAGGGTTATACTAAAAATTTAATTTTTCAACAAGTTCAGTGTGTAAGCTTATTTACTAATGAGAGATTTTTTCCTTGGTATATGATTTCATTTAGTGAATAATTTCCTAGTTTTGGACTTGCTGATCCAACAGTATATGAATTGCAGGTGTTTCTGACTCTAGCCACTGCTAGTGCTGCTTCAGCTGCTGCCGTAGTTTACTTGGCACACAATGGTGATCAGGACACAAACTGGTTAGCCATATGCAACCAATTCGGAGACTTTTGTGCACAGACCAGTTCAGCTGTGGTGTCATCGTTCGTTGCTGTTGTTGTCTTCGTATTGTTGATTGTGATGTCTGCTTTCGCCATTGGGAAGCCTTGAAGATTAACCTGTGGGGGCTTAAGTTATATGAACTATTACAACTATATATAATATTGTGCATGTTCAATCTGTTTCCCAAGTTTTAATTCCTCGGCTTGTGGGGTTTTAATTTCCTTGAAGTTGTGATCTGCCAAATTGATTACCTGTGTACATTTGCTCATTCTAATGTTTCAAGTTTCAGCCACTTTGTTACGTCGAACTAGCTATTCTCTACTTAACTTTCTCTTTGCGGTTTTTTTCCTCAGCAATAACACCTTGTTCCATTTTTTTCTTGATGTGATCATATGAGAGTTAGAATATTAAAGATAACATGCAAGATTAGTTATAGGTAGTAGGTGTTAAAACTCTGACAAGGAAAATTGTAATTTTCACATCACACATCATGAAAAGTAGAGATATTATAAGGATAAAGACAAAATTGGTATATATAACGAGTTATTTAAAAAAAAAACAGATGACCTTGGAAGAAGAAGCTTGCACCAAGATAATGGTGAAAGCATGTAAAACCTTAATTTTTTTTTATCAACAAAAAACCATAATTTTTTTTATCAGTAAAAATGAATGAATAAATATGAGGTATTTCAGGAATACCTCAACCGGTATATATAATATCTACCTTGTGTTCAAAGGACAAACGTCTACTCTCAAGAAAAAGAGATCTTAGAAAAAATAACAGTCCTCGTACAAACCATTGACTCAAGACACCAATTAGAGAAAGAAAAAAAACGCCTCGTGCTTTGGACACTACCCATGACTAGGCCTTCAACTCTGACATAGCAAAAATTTCGATGGGATCAATCCCGCCACTTATGAAAACCTTCCTGTTCCTGTGTTTTCACAATTCCCCAACCATTGTTATCCACACACCCCCTCATACCTGATTTACACTTTCTGTGACCCTGTTCATCCTAAAGCTTAAGAAGTGATTTTTTGTCTCCCTATGACCCGTCGCAACACTCCCCACCCATTCATAGCACTTAGCCCACACAAGCCAGGCAACTCTACACGTGCAAAAGAGGTGAGACGTAGTTTCCTCCTCCCCGCACAGGCTGCAGATATTGGTGGTAAACCCTAAACCTCCAAAACCCCTCTTATAGATCCCTCTCCACCCCTTGAGAGTCGTCCCTGAGGATTTTGTATGCAGATTTAATCGTGAACACAACTGTCTCTTTGTCTTTCCATACCCAAGAGTCCTCTTTGTCCACCTTTACTCTCTAATCCCCTAAAATATGCATTAGTGATGTTCTTGACTCCATTCCCATTTAAACAAGTTTCTTTTCCACTCGATCTTCCATGACTAACTTGAGTTTTCTGGCCTCTCCCTAATCTGTCATGCAAAAGAGTCTTTGTTCAAACAGGTGGAATGAAGTCTCGAAAACAACTCCTTTAAGGTTGTATTGCCCGCCCATCTATCCTCCCAAAACCTGATCTCTCTCCCATTCCCTACCTCCCAAGAGAAGTTAGCCTCCAACTTGTCTCTCCATTCATCAAGAGACCAAACCTCCTTCAGATCCCTCCACCAAAGAGAATCAGAGCATCTATTTCTTTTACTCTGTAGATCCCTCCAACCTCCATATTTTGAATCCACCACCTCTTTCCACAAACCATGCTTGTCATAACCTAACCGCCATATCCATTTTCCTAACAGAGCAATATTGAAACGCCTTATGTTGACCATTCCAAGCCCCCCTCCTCTTTTGGTGCGCACATCTTTTCCCACGATGCCCACACTATTTTTTCTACTGTCCGCACCCCAACCCCACAAGAATTTCCTCTGAAACCTAACAATTTCTTTCATCACCATAGCCAACATTTTGTACAGAGACAAGTAATAAGGGAAGAGAGGATAACACCGACTTAATTAGACAAAGTCTCCCAACCATCGAAATAAACTTGCCTTTCCATCTGTTTAATCTATTTCACACTCTTTCCACCACCTCTTCCCAAAAATTACTTCTTTTGTGACATCCACCTAAAAGCATGCCCAAATATTTAAACGGAGTTTTCATCGTAACACAATTCAAAAAAGCCGCAAAGCGTTGTAGCAAAAGGTTGTTGCATCCTATCCTCCAACACTACTCTTTTGGAAGTTGACCTTTAAACCTGACATTAACTCAAAGCAATTTAGAATGACCTTGATAACGAACACGCTTTGAGCACTCGTTTTACAAAAAAAACGTGTCATCCGCAAACTGAAGCATATTAACCTTGATGAGTTTGCCTCCGATCTCCACACTTTCTAATAATTCCTTTTCAACCGCCTTTCTTACCACCCCAGCTAAACCTTCTGCCACTATGAGGAAAAGAAATGGTGCTAAAGAGTCTCCTTGTCTCAACCCCTTCCTAGGCTTCAACTCCTGGGTAGGGCTCACATTCACTAGCACGGACACCGATGAGGACTCAAGACACACTCTAATCCAACCAATCCATCTCCCATAAAAGCCTAACGTCTCAAGCATATAGTACAGAAAACCCAGTCAACTGAGTCGTAGGCCTTCTCATAGTCAACCTTGAAGAAAATACAGTTGTTCTTTCTCCTCTTGATTTCTTTATGAACTTCATTTGCTACTAAGACGCTATCCATAATCCCCCTGCCTTCTAAAAACGTTGACTGCCTAGCGTTTATGACCTTGTGTAACACTTTCTTCAGTCACAGAGACAAGATCTTTGCCACAATTTTGTACAAACATCCAACGAAAGAAATAGGTCTGAATTCGTTCAAGCTTTGTGGATTTTCATCTTTAGGGATCAAAGATATAAAAAAGGCATTCGTCCCCCTTGGTCATATTCCTTCCTCCTCAAAATCATGAACCGCTCTTATGATGTCTGCCTTCATCTCTTCCCAACACAACTTAATGAAACCGAAGTTGCAGCCGTTAGGACCCAAACTTTTATCGCTACCACAACTCCACACTGCTTGCTTTACTTCCTCTTCAGAGATCCTTCCTACCAGCAAGACGTTGTCTTCTTCTATAATCTTGTTAAACCCTACATTATCTAGCTTGACACTCTGACGAGCTTCTCCAAAGAACCTGTCTTTGAAGTACTCTTTGACCTTGTCCTTCACCGCACCCTGCTCGTCGTACCACTGACCCTTGTCTCTCAACCTGTTCAAATCGTTCCTTACTCTTCATTTAATAGTTGAATGAAAGTACTTTGTATTCAAATCCCCTTGCTTCAGCCATTTGATGCGAGCCTTCTGCTGAAAGAGAGCCTTCTGAGTAAGGTTATTTCTTCTCTGCTCTGATAATAACCACTTCCTTTTTTCCCTTCCCACCTCATCGAACTCACTTTCATCATCTTTTGCACCCAACTTGTGTATTCTCTTATGAATATCCTCCCCCTGGTGAAAAACATTGCCAAAGACCTCTTTATTCCATACTTTTAGATTAGATTTCAACATCTTCAACTTCTCTTTGAAAACAAATATCACCTCCTTGAACCTCGTAACTAAGCCATTTGTTGCGAACAAACTCCCTGAATCTGCTGTCCTTATGCCAAACGTCTAAACTTCTGAACGGTTTTGGGCCCCAATCCATAGTAACCGTATTTAACACCAACGCACACTGATCTGACATCAATCTGTCTAACACTTGGTATTTGTTGTCCGACCACCTATCCAACCACTCCCCCGACACTAAAAATCGGTCAATTCTACTCTTTATCAAGTTGTTAGGTTTATATCACATATATATCTATTTACAAGCTTATGTAAGACTAGACTAAGGCCTAAATAACTTAATCTACTTAAGCTTATGTAATGTCGTTATGGAGAATATATGACTCATGTTTCTTTGGGTTTTTAAAAATCCATGCATACCCTTTTTATCAAATTTAAAACTAAAGAACATTTTATTAAATACATATTTATTTATTATAAGTTTGTCTTTTTTTTTCTTTTTTACTACAAGAAAATCATTAAATAGAATTAATTTTAAAGAGAAAAATTA
>Ga0123341_1005785_pt1 | contig 11089 bp, 7 predicted proteins | sample Turbeapinknodule_FD_89959 | JGI IMG/M metagenome (GOLD analysis project Ga0123341, IMG submission 89959) | Root nodule microbial communities of legume samples collected from Mexico - Turtle bean Mexico pink nodule | ecosystem: Host-associated > Plants > Roots > Nodule | place: Mexico: Nepantla...
ATTGTACTGGGACGAACGAACCAATATATATATAAGAATTAAAATAGATAACTTTCAAAAATTTAATAAAGACAAAAATTATATGACTATAGACTATAAAAAAATGTTTTCCCCTTAAATAAACTAAACAAGAAAATTATAACACGTGGACACTTTTGTATTAGTTCAAAACCCTTTGTCCAGTCAAGATTTTCATAAAAAGGGTGGCAACCTTGGATGAAGCTTCATTCCATAAAAACTACGTGATAAAACTGAAATGTATTGAAAACTTTAGATATGTGTTTGATCGTATATAAATCATATAGCTCGTTTTTCTTTTCAACTGCCTTTCTCTTACATATTTTTTTACATCATTTGGCTTTCTAAAAAAACTATACGGGGCGGTACAAAATGAGTCACTCACTCGATTTTGAGGACCGACCACGTTAAAATACATTTAAGGTACTCAATAAATGATAGTTACGATAGTTATGGAAACTCCCTGTGAATCAGGGTCATATCCCATCGAATCCGGATGACACTTCAAGAAATTAGTTAACACAGATTTATTGAAAATATTATTCAAATATACATCTCTATAAATCAGGGAAACTCGAAGTTAGTTAATACTGATATTTGATAGATTCGGTCCATGAAAACAAAGGGTCCATGACTAAACACTATAAATAAACTTTTTACAAAGGAGTAAGGTACGCTTTTGATCAGTTTCACTATGCACTCTAAACACATAGTACTTGCTTGATCGTCGGAGAACCTTTTGTAGGTTAACTCCCAACCGAGTACTGAAGGAATTAAGGAGAAGGAGTCTTGAAGTCTAAAAGAGTGAAGTACTGAAGAGCAAGGGAGAAATCGAGCGACCGACAGCCACAACAATTGTTACAGCCAATCTTAGGTACTATCTAGGCCCACTTTGTCTATACAAGTACAATTGACGCTCATTGTGGGGCCGAGATAGAATTCCAACAAGCAATAATGATTTCCACAAGACACACTCTAAACAATGAACGCATTGCTGAAGATCAGATAGTTATGTTTCACGCTCTACAAAAACAAATAGAAGAGATGCGTCAGAAAAACATAGAGGATTATCAAAAGAAGGAAGAAGAGGTGTCTCTCCAAACAACAAAATGAGAAGTTGAGAAAGCAGCTAGTCGAATCTGAACATAGAGAACAATCTCATTCCAATGAGCATACCCAGAATCGGCAAAAAGCAGTCACTATTCGAACTCACTCGGTAAGCATCTAGACAACACATCGACCAAACGCTTGTCGTTAAGAGGATGATGACCCAAGAGAACATCCTTTCACAAATGACATTATGGAAGCCCAACTCCCGTTCAAGTGAAAGGGACTAAACATCAAACTCTATGATGGTTCAACAGATTCGAATGAGCACCTGAACATGTACAAAACCCAAATGAACCTCTACACTATAGATAAGGTGATATGGTGTAATGTTTTTCCCACCTCTATCAAAGAAAGGGCACTTAGCTGGTTTACTCAGTTTCCTCCCAAATTCAGTGGACAACTTCAAGGCTTTGACAACCAAGTTTAACACTCAATATGCAATGATTCGACCACATCATAAGTCATCTCTCGCCCTTTTAAATGTCAAACAAGAAAAAGGATAGCCCATACAAGAGTTTGTGGAAAGATTTAGCAAATTATCTCTGAGCATCAGAAATCTCAAGTCAGAGATAACCATGCATCATCTAAGCGGTTTACAGACCCAAACAATTCACTGATAGTCTAATCAAAAGACCAACACAAAACTTGGAAGAATTAAGAACTCGGGCAACAAAGTTCATGCAAATCGAGGAACTAAGTGCCTATCATAAAAATGCTCAAGAAGACAATAGAGGAGACAAGGGAAAGGAGAAAGATAAAGGTAATCGACAAACATCTGGTCAGTTTGATAAATTCAAAGACAACCGAGGCCCTCGGTTCCACACTTATACACCGTTAAATAGTGATCGGGGAAAAATCATGGACGAAACCTTGCATGCCGACCTAATCTCGGCATTGAAAAAGCTGCCAAGCCCAAAGGAATTCTACTTGTCTAAACAATGTTGTTATCACCATAATTTTGGGCATATGATAGAAGAGTGTAAAACACTAAATGATAAAATTGAAGAACTTGTCCAAATTGGCCACTTACGGAAATTTGTCCAAAGAACAAGTAGAAATTCATATCGATCTCCATAGAGAGAAAGATATCTTTCCAGAGATGATGTAATACCCTTGGCGCGGTTGAGAAGAACGATCATGACTCTACGAGGACAATCGACGCCCAAAAAAAAGTAGAAAAGAAGTGAGAGCCCCAAGAGGGGTGACCGTTCAAGAAAAAGCAAAAGTCCCAAGCATGACGACTGCTCGAGACGCGACGTTCGTGAATTCATAAACACGATCACTGGAGGGTTAGCACTTGGGGGTCGTGGTCACAAGGAAGGACGATCACGTCGTTATGAATGACATTCCTATCCAAGGAGCAAAAGTCCAAGATACCATTCGGGACAAGCATTCGTGAAGTGATAAATGCAATCGTTAGAGGGTTCGCATGTGGAGGATGTTCTAGTTCCGCCTGCAAGAAACATCTTAGGGCTATACAATCAGTCCATTCGACCACTGCCAGAGACTGACAGAGGATCCCTCCAATTCTTTTTACAAATGATGACTTTATTGCTATTGATTCAGCACAAGACGATCTCATGGTCATTATCGTGGAAAGTGATAAATTTGCTATAGCCAAAGTTTTAGTAGACCAAGACAGTTCAGTCGATATTTTATACTAGAAGACTTTAAAAAAGATGAGGATTCCAAAATCAAAAATTCAACCTTATGACGACTAGATAATAGGTTTTCTCAGAGAGTAGGTGCACACACGAGGATACATCGATTTATACACAATGTTCAACAAAGGTAAATATCTTTGCAAAACCATTAGGGTCAGGTATCTTCTTGTTAATGCGAATACCTCATATAATATTTTGCTCGGTCAATCATCTATTAACCACCTTAGAGTGATGGTGTCCACACCACACCTTCCCATGAAGTTTCCCTTGGTTGCGGGTGATATAATCACCGTTCATGTTGATAAAAAAATAGCTCGAGAGTGCTATGTCGCAAGTTTGAAAGTCGAACCAACCAATCGACTTTACAGAGCATCACCACGCAGTCGGTCAAGAGGGAGAAAAGTACGCTCACCAAGGTCCAGAGGGCCGACCAGAGATCGGTCTCAAGAAATGAGATCTCTAAGAAGAGTGCATATGGTTGCATTGGTAGACCTCGACCCTCAACTAAATGATGCTTACATAGATCCCGATGAAAATCTTCGCCCCTTACCCCACGTGATGACGAACACATAACAAACATAGGAACTTCATTGACATCGACCGATGATAAAATAGTAAGCCAAACACTCATTGGTAATGCTGATTTATTTGAATAGAGAGCCTCAAACATGCCAGGAGTAAGTTAAGATGTTATTACACATCGTCTTTCAGTCTATAAAGAGGCAAAACCAATTGCCAAGAAGAAGAGGAAAATGGGGGAAGTGAAGTGTAATGCAGCACATAAGGAGGCCGACAAGCTAATGAAGGTTGGCTTCATCTAAAAAACACATTATACCACATGGTTGGCCAATGTAGTAATGGTAAAAAAAATCTAAAGGAAAGTGGAGGATGTGCAGAAATTATACCGACCTCAATAAAGCTTGCCTGAAGGATTCTTATCCCTTACCAATTATCGATCAACTAGTTGATGGAGCAGCCAACCACCATATCTTAAGTTTCTTGAATGCATACTCTAGATAGAATCAAATCCAAATGCATTCGAGGGAGAAAGAGAAAGCAACAGTCATGAATGATTGCAAAACCATCTATTATGAAGTCATGTCGTTCGACATAAAGAATGTTGGGGCAACTTATCAAAGGCTGATGGATTACATCTTTAAAGGGATGTTTGGTCAAAATGTTGAAGTTTATATTGAAGCCAAGTCTGATTCATGTCTAAAACACATTCAAGATCTCAAAGAAGTCTAAAAAGCCCTTCGAGACCATGGTATGCAACTCAATCCTGACAGGTATGCGTTCAGGGTTGAAGGAGGAAAATTTTGGGTTTCATGCTTACCCATCGCAACATTGAAGCAAACCCAGAAAAGTGTAGGGCTATCATTGAAATAAGAAGCTTTGAAAATGTAAAATATTCAGAAGTTTTTGGGTCGACTAATAACTCTATCCAGGTTTGTGCCGAAATTAGTGGAAAAAACCAAGCCTATCGTCCAACTTTTGAGAAAAGCAGCTAAGTTTAACTGGACGACCGAATGTGAGGAAATCTTTCTTCAATTAAAAGCATTCTTAGTAGCTCCACCAGTCATAAAAAAGTCGAATGCTCAAAGACCAATCATAATATATCTTGCAGTATCATAAGAAGCGGTCAGCACGACTCTAGTGCAAGAGGTTGATAAGGAGGAACAACCGATCTATTTTATAGTCGAGTTCTACATGGTGTAGAGGTGTGCTATCAGATGATTGAAAAGGTAGTCCTAGCACTCGTTGTCACAACACAAAAAATGTCAATGAATTTTCAAAATCATCGCATTATAGTAAAGATCGACTACCTTATTATGAATGATTGGATGAGCGATTTCATATTCAATATCAACCTAGGGAGCAATCAAGTCTCAAACCATATCCGATTTCACGACTAAACTTAGCCCTCGACAGACCGAAGATGAAAATCTTCAATGGACCTTGCATGTTGATGGTTCATCCAATGACAAGTCATGTGGAGTAGGGTAGTTCTCGAAGGCCTAGGCGACATTCTAATTGATCAGGCAATAAAATTTGATTTAGAAAGATCAAATAATCAAGTAGAATATGAGGCTATTCTAGCTGGCCTAAATTTAGCGTATGACATGGAAGCCCAACAACTCATCAACTAGTAGTCGGACAAATCAAAAGGGATTTTGAAGTGAAAGAATCTTTGTTGTAGAAGTATTACCACCTCGTTCGGGATGTGATTTCTAAATTCCAAGATGTAAAAATATTTTTTAACAACATAACATAAATGTTTATATTATATTGACATTTTAATTTAGTAAAAAAAACTTAATGTTTTAAATATTTTATTTTGAAATTTAATTTAATTTTTTTATAAAAATAAAATTTAAGTGTAATTTATCATCATAAAGCTGATTTAGTAAGTTAGATTTACATTTATATATATATATATATATATTGATTTAATGTTTGATTGTTCAGTCCCTTCCACTATAAATAAGTGGGCAGATTTCATGAATTCGTAGATCAAATATATGAGTGTTATGTTGCCAAATTGCAAGCTTAAGCACTCTCTTATCTACTCTCTATAGGATAGACACCTTTGGTCTCTTCTTCCACATTTTTTAAGTGATATGGCCGAACCAATCACTTTCCACACTCTTCATGGCAATTATAAGAAATTCATGGCTCCAATGAAACTTTCCTTGACTCACTACTTCCATTAAGGTTTCGCCAACTCTCATTCAATTTCAAAAAATAAAATAAAATTAAGATAATGCTTTCAAATAGTGTACGAGATTACATTACTTTTGCAATAGAACAAATAAAATTGTACATAGAGGGGTTAATGTCTTTGAGGGTATAATCCTAAACACATAAATATATAAAAATAGTATGATATAACTATGTATATCATCATGAGTCTATAATTTGTTTATGTATCGTATAGATTTTAGATAAATAATAAATTACAATATACAAAATACCATAAAATAAATATACGTTTCATAAAAAAATATGCAATTTCATAAAAAATAATGTTTTATTATATTAAGCAAATAACATAAATCAGTAAATCTAAAGAGATGTATCACAATTTTCATTCAAATTATTTATTTGTTATTTCTATATATTATGTATCAAATATTTTTTCTATGTAAAGTTAATACATATCCCATGTAAACCAAAATACATAAATTATCGTGAAAAGATATTTTCTTTTTCCCAACATTTTAACATGCAATATCGCTAACGTGAGCATCAATTAATATATATTTTTTTTTATAAATGCTTAACTTATATTTTTTTATATCATGTTTTTTTTTATAAAAAACTTTCATGTTAGACATTACTATACAACTTGACATCTTAGCTAGGTTGATACCTCAAGTAACAACAATCATCTATCATCACATGAAAAAAGTATTATTAAAAAAAAAGAAAATACAAAGAAAAAGAAAAAACTATACCAAAACTCATATGTTAACAAAAATATACATATATAAATTATACTTATTTATAAAGAATTCTAATCACAAACTAAATTTTTTTATAACGTCTTTCTCCCTTCGAAAAACAAGACATAAAATCAAGGCCAATTAGTTGAAAGAATGACATGTTATATATATATATATATATCATCAACCTTTAAATTTAATAATGACCGATAATTTTTAAATATTTTGCAACATATTTTTAGTGAAGTTTCTAACATTAGAAAAATGACATTGTTTAAATTGAAAACTTAAGGAAAGAGATATATACTTAATTTAAGTTCGTCATAGTTGAACTAGGAATACCCAATTATATTTTTATTATTAAATGGAGACAAATATTTTTTTCAAAATCTAATAGATAGTACAAGAATATCAACTTTAACCGTAAACAAAAAATTGACAGTAACTAAATGAAGCCAACGTTAATGCTTGAGTAGCGTCTACCTTGTATTGGTTAAAAAGCTCACTCTATATAACTAGAACTAATTGAAATTTGTGTTGACTTGAAGGGAACGTTATTATTAGAGTCAATCAAACGGATCTAAGATATTTAGTAATATAGTTATTGTGTGAGTTCTACCAACGTTAACTAAGAAAAAAAAGAAAGAAAGATAGAATTGGTCTAGCCTACTCTAAATATTTAAAAAGGTAAGTAATTTGTGTTGATCTAATTTACACTTAAAAAAATTCAGGTTTAAAGTGGGTTTGGCCAACCCTAAGTTGAAGAAAAAAATAATGTCGTCGAAGCTAACACTAATAAAAAAAAATAATAAGTCTTTCAAATCCTATTATTCTATTTTAGACTTGTAAATATGATTCTAATAAAATGAACTTGCTGATTCAATCAATTTGTGTAAAAAATTGAAATAGATTAATGTTGTAATAAAATCAACTCAGGTCTTATCTGAATCACTCATAACAAGTAAACGCAATCAATCAGGGTCAACAAAAAATACACAACGTCAGTTTGTCGACGCTAACATTAATAAAAAATAATAAGCATTTCAAAACCTATTATCCTATTTCAAATTTGTCAATACGAATAAAATGAACTTGTTGGTTCAATCAATTTATGTAAAAAATCGAAATACATTCATGTTGTAATAAAATCAACTCAAGTATGATCTGAGTCGCATGTAAGAAGTAAGCGCAACTAATTAGGGTAAAAAAAAAATACACAATGTCAGTTTTGGTCGATGTTGACATTAATAAAAATAAAATAAAAGCATTTCAAATCCTATTATCCTATTTCAAACTTGCCAATATGATTCCAATAAAATGAACTTGTTGGTTCAATCAATTTATGTAAAAACTTGAAATACATTCATGTCGTAATAAAATCAACTCAGGTCTGATCTGAATCACACATAAGAAGTAAACGTAACCAATCAGGGTCAACAAAAAGGGGAAATCATTCATAAAAAAGAATAGAACACATTAACTTCTTCAAGCCAACAAGGTTGTCACTTATGGAGACATTCATAACCAAACCAATATTCTAGCAATAAAACACAGAACATTGTCAATATATCCTAGGTTTTCGGAAACCACAAATTTTAACCAACACTAAGAATGAACCTTAATAAATCCACCAATTAAAAGACCAAGCATGTAGAAAAATAACAAAGTTGTATAGAGTGACCAAATAATATCATTCCAATTGTCCAAACCATGGATTGTTAGTCCATAGTCATACCCAATATCGAATATGAATTTTAATTACAAATAAGAATGTTTGAAAATTAAAAATAACATAAGTATAGGATTAAGATAAAAAAACACTTGTAATGCCATCAATTGAAAACACTTGTAATGCCATCAAAGATAAGTCAAAGACTTTATAAACTTAATCAAACAAAGAAAACCTTCTAAGCATGAGATCGACAAAGTAACAAACAAAGTGTGATAAGAGGGAGTGTCTACCCTGGGGAAAAAGAAGGATCGTCTAGTGTTAATGTTAAGCGCGAGCGTGTACGCGATAAGACCCAACGTCTAATACAAAGCTTAATTTCCTCTAAGTCTAAGACCTCTGAAAATGTGAGAAACACTCGTCTAAAGCTTCAATGAAAAATGATATGTTGGATTTCAATGTGATTAAGTTTTTTGGTATTAATACTCGTACTGATAAAGTTCTTCATCCACTTCCTGTTAGATGGGAGTTCCCTTTACCATGCTGGGTTAAAATTAACACTAATGGGGCTGTTAGGGGATATCATGGTCTTGCTACTTGTGGAGGTATTTTTCATGGGAGTATGAGGGAGTTTATTGGTGCTTTCTTTACGTTTTTTGAAGTTCAGACTACTATGGTTGCTGAGTTTTATGAAATTATATATGTTATGGAGGAAGCTCAAAAGATGGGGCTTACTAATGTATGACTTGAATATGATTTTATCTTGATTTGTGCTGCTTTTATTGCTATGACTAATGTTTCGTGGATGCTTCGTAATCGATGTAATGCTTTTCTTAATTACTGTGGGAAAATCATATTTAGGGTTACTCATATTTTTCGTGAAGGGAATGTGTGTGCTGATAAGTTGGCTAATTTATGATTTATTTATAGAGAATCATTTCATTGGTATAATAGGCTTCCATCTAATCTGTTATTAGAATTCTTTATGAATAGGTATAGTCTACCTATGTATCATTTTTTTTAACATATGAGTTTTGGTCTAGTCCCCCTATATTTTTTTTTTGTATTTTCTTTATTTTTTCTTTTTTTAATAATAATTTTTTCATGTGATGGCAGATGATTGTTGTTACTTGAGGTTTCAATCTAGTTGAGATGCCAAATTGCGTAATGATGCCTAACATGAAAGCTTTTATAAAAGAAAATTATAACAAATATATTTATATTGTGAAATTTACTGATGGATTTTACCGACAAATAATATTTACGTCTAGATACCAATAGATATTACCGATGGATACTATTTCACACTCAATTATTGACGGATTTTGGTGACAGATATTGAATCGCGCTCAATTATAAACAAACTTTTATTTTTGTCCATAAAAATTTGTCGGTAAAATTTCTTGGTAATTAAAAAATTACCGATTGACACAAAGTCATTGATAATTTTCTATCAGTAAATAATTAATTTCTTATATTGCATGTGAGAAAATGGTGTTGCAGGTGATTTATCTCTACATTGAACAAATTGAGTGTCCATTAGTGCAGAAAATACATATAACACCGGTTCTATGAGACATATAATGCTGGTTCCATTATCGATGTAGATCTTAGCAATGTAAAATGTCAATTACATATAATACCGGTAGTAAAAATCAATGTAATATGTACCAAAATCTGAATAAAATATTCAAAACTATGTGCTCTAGAAGGCATATATGACACCGATTGTGGCTCCCAACCGGTGTTATATGTGTTCCATAGTTAAATACAAATCCTAAACCCTAAACTCAATACCAAAGCGTTCAATATATAAAAATTAAAATAATAATTCAAAAATTAAAATATAATACATTATATTTCAAACATAATACATCATAAGAGAGAAGCAGCGGTGGGAGCGGTGGAGGCAGCAATTTTAGCAAAAGCAAAATTAACTCTTGAGTAAGAAAACTTAGAATAACACAAATGGAGAGTGAGGGTACGATGCAAGAAAATAAGGTAAAAACATATATTACACTGGTTATGAGTAATAACCGGTGTAATATACCTTTTTATTAACTTAAACTCTTTTTTACTCTGAAATGACATATAACACCGATTGTAAAAGGTGTTATATGTAATTTTTAAAACTTTAAAGACTTTTTATTTTTAATTTGGAAATTACATATAACACCAGTCCCTCTATCCAATCAGTGTTATGTATAGTGCCTAGAATTAAATTTTTCAATTTGTTTTTAAACTCTGGGAATGACATATAACACCGATTGTATAGAGGAACCAGTGTTATATGTCATTTTTAAAATTTTTTAATTTTTTTTAATCTGGAAATGACATATAACATCGGTTCCTCTATCCAACCGGTGTTATATGTAATCCCAGAGATAAATTTTTTTAAAACCCTTTCTTTTTGCTTTGAGCATGACATATTACACCAGCTGGATAGTCCAAGCGGTGCAATATGTGTCAAATATTTACGAAAATGTCATCGTATTTTTGTTTACATCGGTTCTCATTTAACTGACCTAATATGTCGTTGTAAAAATATTATTTGCACTAGTAGTTTTACATTTTTTTTTTTATTTTTTTATATATATTAATCTAAATTTAATCATTTATAATTTGGTTTATGAAATCTAATTTACCTTGACTCAACTTATTAAAAGGTTAATCAAACTAGATCACTCATCATTCCGACTTCACCCACCACAAATTGGTAAGTTAAATATGTCGATTTCCCTAAATTTTATATAGTTCCTTTTAAGTATGAAAACAATAATATTTTTTTATTTTGTATATATTTAACAAAACTTAATGCATAATGAATTAAAAACATTATTTTAATCTAACATTGTTTTAGAGGTATATCTTTTAGGTAGATTGTCGTCAACCTGATCCATCATGGATTTAACTCGAATGTCCTTTGAATCCAATTTTTAATCTATTATAAAATTTATTTTCGACCTTGAATCAGATTTATCCATAAGTTTTAGACACATATATTAACAATTATTTTTAATTAAACAAAGTTTGTATATTACTAGTAAAAAGTAAATAGAATTGGATTTCTTGTTGTTTTGTTGTGAACTATGTATGCTTCTTTTTACACGGTTAATAAGTTTTGATTTTTTTTTCATAATAGGTTTGGTTTGCAAAAATATAGAATTTTTTTTTTAATTATC
>Ga0123341_1005786_pt1 | contig 11089 bp, 9 predicted proteins | sample Turbeapinknodule_FD_89959 | JGI IMG/M metagenome (GOLD analysis project Ga0123341, IMG submission 89959) | Root nodule microbial communities of legume samples collected from Mexico - Turtle bean Mexico pink nodule | ecosystem: Host-associated > Plants > Roots > Nodule | place: Mexico: Nepantla...
GATATTGTCATTTTCCTTGAGAAATTCTTTCAAAATTTTATATCCAAACAACTTTTTTTTATCATAAAATATTTTAAATTCTATAAAAATAAATTATCCTCTAAAAGTTACTCATGTAAAAGCACTATCAGGTTTTGGAAGGTTACTTTATGAAAACTTCTAAACAAAAGTGTAAAAAAAGAAATTTGACTCTGTAAATTTTTTCAAATCCATTTATTCAAATTTTCAAATTCTCATCCAGTTATTCAAATTTTTATTTTTAATTATATAAATCAATTTTAATTTTAACAACTTTTTCTTCTTATTTTTAGTAAGAACTCGTCCAAAGAGTATATCTATTATGCCAAAAGACGTCAATAAAGTTCCCCCACAGACACGAGGCCCAATATATTCATAGATATTTGGGTGGGAATGAAACTCCACGTAAGCCCTTTAGACTATTTTTACTTTAGGCTTTACAAAAACACTAATTATTGATTTTTTTAAAGACTAAATACGAAAATGAAATTATTAATTATAATTAGTCGATTGATGATATTAAAAGTGTTGTTTCTTTTTATTAAAACATTGGTTCCTCGTCTTAATACGATTCCCTTTCTTATGGATGATTACTATATTTATCTTGTTAGTTCATCATTTAATCTTTTGATTAATGAAAATGATAAATCAATTAACAATGGAAATTATATTAAATGGATTCATTTTATAATTGATTAAGTAAATAAATGTTAATTGAAAATATATTTTCTCATTAATAGTGTTTTTTCTTATACAATTTGCATTAAGTAATTTTCAACACAATTAAACTACAATGGGATTATAGTCATGCCATACGAAAGGATTGATATCAAGAAATTTATGGTAAAAATAACTTAAACTTGTACTGGATAAAGATACTAGCTTCCCTCACACAATAAAAATGTCACTTGATGGAAGGAGAAACAAAGTTACCAAGTCATCTTACAATTGAAAAAAAAAAAGAAAATAATATAATAATGTCATCACTAGGTGACACTACAAGAAAATCATGAAATAGAAACCAATTTTTAGAGACCAAAATAATTAGTTGCAATAGTAACTAAATTAGAGACCATTTTAGAAACTATATAAAAAATTAGTTTATATTATTGTTAAATAGTTTCTAAATTGGTATCTAATTAGTAACCATGGTTTTAACTACCAATTTAGAAACTATTTAACAATAATAGAAACTAATTTAGAAACCAATTTTTTTTTAGTTTCTAAAATGGTCTCTAATTTAGTTACTATTGCAACTAATTATTTTGGTCTCTAAAAATTGGTTTCTATTTCATGATTTTCTTGTAGTGTGATGAAGTTTTAGGAGAAGTCTTTGGAGAAAAGTTAAAAGTTTGGTATATAACTTTGAAGAATAAACAATATGCTATGCAAATGCATGGAGATGACATATTGATAAGTTATCAAGTTGTTCTTTTTCTAAGTTCTTTGTCAGTAGCTTATGATAATTTTCTTGACACAATAATTTTAAGTAGAAGTTTACTGTCCATGGAGGAAGTATAAATAACTTTACAATCTTTGGAATTGGAAAAGAAAATTGCCAATTCATATGAAGGTGTCAATTAGGTGAAATTCGGATATAGAAAGAAGAATGGAAGAAAGGAAAATAAGCTTCCAAAGAAGACAGCCTAACTTAACAAAAATAAGTACAACAAATGTCATAATTGTCAAAGAGAAGATCATTGGAAGATAAATTTCCTAAAACTCAAGAAATTCAAAGTAGACACTTTAGAGTTTGGTAGATTAGTCATAACCTTAGAAGAATCAGATGGTAGAAATGTTATTTTTTTCTCTTCTAATGTTAATGACAATGCCTAGATTCTTGATTCAACAAGTTCTTTCCACATGACCCCAAACAAAGATTTGTTTATCTCGTTTAAAGAGATTAACGATGACAAAGTTGTAATGGAAACTAATGATGCATGTAACATAGTTGGAAAATGTACAATGCAATTAAAATTACTAAAGGTGTTGAAAGAACATTAATTGATGTAAGGTAATTTCTTGATCTCCATAAAAAATTAATTTCAATAAGCATTTTAGACTTTCTTGGTTGGACATACCAAGTTGAAAGTGCAGTGTTAGAAGTTTCTAGAGGTAACTTAATAATAATGAAGAGTAGGTTAAAGAATGGTTCTTATCTCCTTAAATGAAATACAATGGTAGGTGTAACCACAATATCTTTTATTTCATATGTTGACCAAACTCATTTATCGCTTATGACATTATATCATATGAGCAAACATGAAATGAATGAGATTTATAAAAGGGGGTTTTCTTGGTGGACATCAAATTGGTTAGCTAGAATTTATAAACACATTGTGTTTATGGAAAGTTATGTAAAGTAAAATTTAGCACTAGAATTCATAGAACATGTGAGACTCTTTGCCATATCCATTTTATCATGTAGGGCTCATCATTTATTCCATCCCATGGTGGAGGAAGGTATTAACTTTCATTCATGAATATTCTTAAAAGGTTTGGATCTATGCTTTAAAACACGAAAATTATGTAATTATCATGTTCAAGCAATGGAAATCACAAGTGGATAAAAAAACAAAAAAAAATGTCAAACAACTTAAGACAAATAATATGTTAGAACTTTTTAGCGATGAAATTAATGAGTTATGTGAAAATGAAGATATAACTCGTCATAGAACTATTAGTTAATACACCACAACAAAATGTTGTAGCATAACAAATTAACAAAAATGTTGTTTGAGAAAGTTTCGAGATTATCGAAGAAGAAAAACATTTAAAATGATGGAAGCCTCAAGGAGAAGGGACAAGCTTCACACATCGAAAGAGGTTCGATAAAAAGAGCATATTAGTTTTCTTAGTTTTTTTTTTTCTTTTTTTCTTTGTAATTCTTTCCTTTTTCCTTCTCATAGAAGGATAAAGTCTTTTGGGTTGATTCTCTTGTGACTTCACAATGAATTTGAGGTTTCTGTTGAATAAAGTTTTATTCTTAAATTCTCTATAGCATTTTATGTTGGACATTATGATCCTTTTAAATTATGGTTTTTATTATGGAATTAATTTTTAACGCTTGTTGAGAATTCAATTATTTTCTTTAATATGAGTCCTTTGGTTAGTTTGCTTGATTTATGAGGTGGAAGATAAACATCTCATGAGTAGATGCTTGGAGATGAGCGAGATATGAATAGGTCAGTAGACACTTGTTTTGATTATAAGATTATGTTGAATTTGATTAGTGTTTGTTTGATTAAGTTTGACATCTGTGTGAGAATTGAAAGAGTGAAAATCTTAAAATAATCAATGATGAATTCATCACTGAATGAACTTGAGAGTCAATTTGATTTCTTTATTATTTTGTAATCATCTACCTTAATTTGTATAACAATCTCAACCCTCATTTTATATTTACTGTTATTTTTAACCCTTATCGCTGGCAGATAAGTTTTGAACACAAGTTTGATAGATTTTTTTTTTTAAATTCGTTGGGAGATGACTTGAAGTCATTTGACCATATCTATACTATCATCTCTTTGGTGTTAGTCAGTTTAGCACTGTGTTATATGGTCTCCATTAAAATTATTTTAATTTGATTGCTAAACGACAATTATTAACAATCTTTCTTTATGGAAATTTTGAGGAAAGTATTTACATGTTATAACCAAAAAGGTTTATCATCTCTGAAAAATCAAATATAATGAAGGACTCTAAGTAATCACCTAGACAAGGGTATAAACTATTTAACTCATTTATGACTAACATTGGGTATATAAGAAGTGCATATGATAATTGTCTTTATCATAAGAAATTTGTATATTTACTTATGTCTTCATGTTAAGGATGTGATAATTGTATGCAACTCAATAAATAAGATAAGTAAGACAAAGACGCAACTAAGTGATGAAAAATTTGGGTTTATCAAAAATAATCCTTGGCATGGAGATCATTCGAGAACGAAAAGCTAAAAAGTTGTGTTCATATCAAAAGAGCTATATTAAAAAAGTTGTTGAGAGATTTGAAATTCACAATATACTAGTTAGTGCACCTTTTGCAACCCGTTTCAATTTATTTGGAAAGATGTTATCTCAAACAAAAGGGGACTCCCAGAAAAGAGAGGTGAGTCACAAGAACTTCTTAAGTACCAAGTATTTCCTAGTCAGAGTGTTCCTTAGATAGTCTTCACAAAAGACCCTTCAAGTAACTTCCAAAACAATTTTCACATTATATTAAAAGTGTGTGTGCATAGATGCAAATGAACCTACTAAACCAAAGGAAGGTTTAAAGAATACTAAGAAAGGCACTCTCCTAATACGACAAAGACCTAAAAAGAAACAACAATTAAAGAAAGGAAACAATAGACGATATTAAAAGCAATTAAATGCAAGTGAAAATAAATAGGTGTTTCCTAATAGAAGTGCAACTGACACTTAGAGCCAATTGACACTTATAGTCTAAAACAGGTTAACTAACCAAAGTACGATGTTATTTCCAAAAGGAATTTTTCCAAAAATCAAATGCACAAAATAAAAGAACCTCAAAGTTTTATGGTATAACCAATGCAAACTCTTCAATATTCTTGATCTTTGGTGCAAACTTTGATGTGTATTTGATTGCCAATCGGTCTAGTCTTGTTTGAGTCTCTACTTCTCCTTTGATATCACTCTAAAAGTTGCAAGAAAGCCTAAAAACGGTAGCTAAAAAGTTGCCTCAACCTTTTCCAAGGATGTTCACACTTTTCTCCAAGATTTCAAAAAATAAAATGAAGAAAAGATAAAATTTGTAAAGGTTAAAACAAATGGGATTCATATGTATACAAGACTTAGATGAAAGAAATGACAAACAAAAATTAAGGTACAAGAAAAATAGATGGCACAACAAAAGGAACCTATCGAAGGCTCTAGAATGGATTAAAAACCAAAAACAAACTAGTTTTGCCACTGGCAGCAAAGCTTTCCATATTTATGTAAAATGTTTTGGATAGAATTTGGTTCTAAAATATTAACTAGTTATAGGTAACATCTCAAACATCACACTCTCAAAATTTCAAGTCAAACAGATCACTGGATAATTTTAACAAATCAAATATTGAGAGAAAAAAATCTCGCTCAAACCCAGATTTCAACAATGAACGTCTTGGCTTCTCAGATTTATCATAATTTTTTTGTTTGGAATTAGGACATTTCTTTTTTACCCATTATCAATGACATATTGAACTTTTCAGATACAAAATTTCAATTGATTTGGACAAGTATTTTGATCACAATAAATTTTCCAATAAAGAGCAATGTTACACACTTTTGGCAACAATTGCGTAAATGGAATGAACTAATGATCAAATACCACACAAGAACTCAAAGATTGTAAATTCAAAAGGCTTATACAATTTTCATGAAATTTTTTCAAAACAATTGGTGTGCATTTCTAAGAAACATTTCAACAAACACTATGGGTAAACTACTCAACATAGAGTTTTGAGACAATTGAAACAAAAACTAAACAATACTAAAGATAAAACAAGATTAGAAACATAAACCCTCACCTAATTGCATACACAAATGAATCAAAACTTCTAAAACACACAAGCAAAAAATCCAAAAGTGAACCAAAATGAATTTCAACAAAATTCTTTAGGAGTTTTGTAGAGGAATCAACAAGGAACACAATGAAACAACAAAACTTGAACTCTGATAACTCTAAACAATTAAAACTCAAATGAATCATACCACATTCAAGAAGAACATGAAGAACACACACATATGGTTCAAATATTACAAAAACAAAACAAAACAAAACAAAATAAAGAACTTATCTTTTTCTTTTCTTTTTTATGAAGAAATTGAAGCTCTGATTACCAACTGATGGAGTTCTCCCTCTCCTTCCTTAAGTTCTTCGGTTGTAGATTGTTTGAATGATGGGAGAAGACATGACAGAAGAAGATTTCAATGAAAATGGGTAAGAATATGAATGGGTTTGGAGAATGATGTCAGGAAAGAGGTTAGGCCAACCTCCTAGCTTTTTCTAAGGCTTCTACACTTAGAGAGTGAGAGCAAAAAGAAAAGTGAGACTTGAGAGAAATTTTGAAAACCATTTAGGTAGAAATTCATTACTCAATTCAAGTCTCTCTTTTTTTACTATAGAATAGTTCTTTATTTATAGAGCCAAAAGTGACTAATGGAACTTAAAAACTCTCCATTCATGGAAAGACATGTGGCTCCAAAAAACTCCTCATTCAAGATGTGACAAATGGCATTAGGAAGAGAGGAGGAAAGTAGGAGGTGTCTCATTGCTCCATGTGGAAGAAGAATAGTCACTTTGGGAAAAGGAAGGAAAAGGTTCCATGTAGGTGTTCATGTGGTGCCAATGTAGATGCCAAGTATACTTTCCTTGAAGCTCTTCAATTCTAATCTAAAAATTGGCCCAAATACAAGGCCAAAAAAAGTCTAATACAAAATTTTAAAGACTGAATTAGAACATCTTGATTACTCTATACAAATTTACAAGGCTTCAGAAAGAGAATCTTCTAAAAAAGAACCTTCTATTCAACATTTTTTCTCTGTTGAGCCTGATGATTTTAGTTGGTTGGAATGATCCTCCATCACTTCTAATATTTCTAATTTATTCATTATTTTTTCTAATTTAAAAAATTAAACACACAATTTATAATGTAAGAATAATAATATATAAAGTAATTTAGAATTAATTTACGAAAATAATATGATACAATAAGGAGCAAGCATATGCTAATTGAAAATATATTTGTACTTCTAAAGGACATACACAATACCTGCTACTACTGGTTGAATGATTGAATCTTCTCCCTCGGTTGTGCTTTCCTTCCTCTCATTCTTATTGCGTTCGGGTTTCAGCTATCGGTCAATAGTACACCTATAAAGGTTCTCCGACGCTAAAATGAGTATTTGATATTTAAGTATAGTTAATATAATAATAAAAATGTACCTTACTTTTGTATATATAACATGTTTATTTATAGAGTTTGTAATGAACTCTATCATTGTGTGTCATATTTAATGTGTATCATAATAAAAATAGAATTACCTTATTTATAACATATATCTTATATTGACCAGTCATATGACCTTTGATACCAAATGTTACTAGTTCGTCTAACCTGACTGGTACAATATCTAATCAAACTTTGTGAACTATCAAACTTCAACTTTCTTCCCTTAGTTATGTTGCCAAAGAAATGGTAAATAAGGTGGTTGTGTTATCTTGTGCTCCATACTTTGTTTATCTTGTGCTCCATACTTTGTTTTCTATAAAAAAAAACATAAAACCCATGATTACCATCTCATGCATCTCTCTAGAACTAACCGTGGAATTCTGAAGCCAAATTAAGGGCAACCAACAAAATTCCTTCATGTACAATGCCCTATTGTCCAAATAAATTGTTATCTCTTTTATAGAGGTACCTACTTTAGGATTTTATATAAATCTAATTATTAATATATTGTAAATAATAAATATATAGAATCTATGTAATTATTAATTATAGTTTGTCAATGGATAATATCAAAAGCAAAGCTTTTTTGGTCAAACCGCAGGTCTCTCATCTTAATATATGATTCTCTTTCTTAGTACTAATTACATTGTTTACCTTATTGATTTGTGAAAAGGATATCTATTAACACACCATATCAACGATTTGACTCTTTTCTAAAATGCATCTCATTATAAAATAATTTACAAAATCTCACCTAAAATTAGTAACTTATATACAAAAGTTATATTAATTACTTAACTCTATCATTGATATTTTTTTTATCAGACTGTTAAAATTACGTTGTTGATTATAAGAGAAAACGTTAAACAAAAACATTTAATAATTTAATAATATTTTTTGCATATAAAAACTTCAAAGATAATAATTTTGTGTAGCTAAAATCTTCAAAGATATTTGTATACCTAAAAGCTTCAAATTTATTATTTAAGTATTATTATAATTTTAGTTATTTAGTTACAATAATAGTTCATTAAATTAAAAATATATATTATGAGCTTTGTTGTTATTTAAAAAAAATATAATGTAAAAATATTTATAAATGGTGCGAGGTAAATTCAAGAATAGAGAAAGAAAGGTCATCCTCAAATCGAATTCGATCCTGATACTACGAATTAGAAAAAACCTTAAACTCAACTCTCTTCTAAAAGTAACACTAAAAAAAATCATCAAATAAAAAACCATTTTTAGATACTGAAATAATCAGTTGCAATAGTAACTAAATTAGAGGCCATTTTAGAAACTAAAAAAAAATAGTTTATAAATTAGTTTATATTATTGTAAAATAATTTTTAAATTGGTATCTAATTAGCAATCAAGGTTTTAACTACCAATTATTTAGATTCTAAATTTGGTAGCAAAAACCTTGGTTGCTAATTAGATACCAATTTAGAAACCATTTAACAATAATATAAATTAATTTAGAAACCAAACATTTATTTAGTCTCTAAAATGGTCTCTAATTTAGTCACTATAGCAACTAATTATTTTTTGTTTTTAAAATTAGTTTCTATTTCATGATTTTCTTGTAGTGTAAATTATATCTTTTTTATGTTAAGTTAAATGAAAATCATACAAATATTTATGTATAAATTTAGTTAACATGCTTAATTCCTTAATAAGTTGGTTACTTGTTGAATAATTCTTACTAACTAAGGTTAATAACCACATGAAGGAGGTAAATCAATGTTGGTGGAATATAAGCTTTTTAATCACAGCTAGAAGGGCAACTCTGGCGCAGTTAGCAAGGGTATTTAGTTTGTTGAGTGAAAGTGTATGAAATGAGTGATAGTGTATAAAACCATTTACCTTTGTCCAAACATATATGGAGGGTTTTCAAGGGATTATTTAGGTATATTATTTGACACTTTTTATTTATTTATTTTTCTCTTGTATACACTTTTCTTTTTATTTAGATTGGAACACCTAAAGTGTTCTTTTTTAGAAAAAATAGTAATTAAATCTTATCATGTCATAGTTGTTTACCATAATGAAAATTAACCATTTTTTTGCTTATACTTCTATTTGTTGAATAGCAGAGAGATGGAGTTTGAGGGAAGTCTAGCATTTCATCATGGCAAGAATATAGTGACAAAAGCTAAGAAAACTTTTAGCCACAATTAGTTAATGCTAAGTTTCAAAATGAAATGTCTTCTACTCCAAAACCATCTACACCCATCTTCTTAAGCATTTTACGACAACTAAAGCTGTTTTATGATAACAATGCTAACAAATATACCCTTGCAAGAAGGAAACCCTAGATCACACGTTTGAGGTACATGCGTGGCTCAAAAACCCATATTCCTCCTTGTGACAAGTGTTATTGTGTTTGATTGCATACTTCACAATCATCACTACATGCTATTTTTTTTTTAATCAGCAATAATCACTACATGCTACTTGATACATCCACTACATATATAAGTGTCTTAATTATATGGTGATTATTTTCTAAAAAGGCTTAATTAATTAAACTTCTCATAAATTGAGTCTTTATAAATTTGGTTGTTTATAGAGAATTTCAAATTTTTATATTTTTCAATTAAGTTTATATTTTTTTTTTGGTTAATTGAGTGAACTGAGAGTTATTTTGTTGCATCATTTTGTGTATTTGTTTTTTCTATATTAAAAAATGTGAGATTTTTTAGTTAATATAAATGATATTGTGGTTAATATTAAACAAGTAATTTTTATTGTTTTAACTGAAAATGAATTGAATAATGAGATTGTCGTATTTTGGGATGACTTCCACATCATCACCTATAATGACTAAAGGATAGTCGACATCAACAATATTGATGTAGATGACAATAAAAATTCTTTTTTTATCTAATATGTTTTAAATGAAAGTAATAAAATTTCTTATTATTTTAATTAATCGAAATATCATTCATAAAACTTCATATTTATTGACACAGTAATAATAAGTAAACAAGATGATGGATGATGAAGTAAGATTTATTTTTAATTCAGAAAGAATAATAAAATTAAAGTGAAGCATTTAAAAGATGTTTCAACTCATATAAAAAATACTTAAACCCTATACCTATTACATCCTTGCATAGTCCTTCCTTCCATTTCAAAAGAGAAATTGCATTAGAACACAAATTTTGTGTCCTGTAAGGAATAAAGCTAGAAGAAGTCCTGCTATATTCCCATCCCACATCTTTTAACAATGATACATTCAAAGACATATATAAATTGTAAACAACAACTAAACCAAACTCAAAGACTTCAATATGATTAAACTATAATTGTATTTTATCAGAAAGTGACTTGCAACTCTGGTCTAGGTAAGATAATAGTCATGTCACTAATGAAAAAAATTAATGACAAATATTTAATTAAAAATATATAAAAAATTTAGTAGACAAAAATTTAGTAAATTTTTTATTAAAATATCTAAAAACATATTAAACTTAAAAAAATAAATATTAACTCTAATTAATGTCATGATCAAGTACTTGTATCCAATGCCGATGGTGTAAATGTTATCTACTTCAGAATTAAAAGAATAATAATGCATAAAAGATTGAAGCTCACGCAACCATGTTAACAATTTAAAACCCAAAATGATTAGCAGGAGAAAATATACTGGAATATTTAAGCATTTCAATGCGAGTACTCATTATGTTTTCTTTTAATACGCAATGTGTGGGGTGTGCGATATGCATGCATTTATTTTCAACATGGGCAAGCCTCTCATGAATGATGAATTACTAGGTTTTCGTAATTCTTATGAATTTTCCAAAATATGGACGTTAAAATCTGCTAAAGCTATTGAAGGAGCTAAAGGAGGGTGTTAGATATTTCCTTTAATAGAGGGGAAGAACTACGAAATTGTGGTAGAAATTAAAAAAAAAAACTAATATTTCAGGAGAAAATAACTATTTTTTAAATATAAAAGCTATTTCCGTATAACTTCAATTTAAGACTTTTTCTAGTAATCTAATCATTTTCAGCTAGAATCCAAAGAACTTATCAGATTATAAAGTTTTCAGATATGTCTTCATTTTTTTTTTACAAATTTATAGGCGTTGTATATATATATATATA
>Ga0123341_1005787_pt1 | contig 11088 bp, 10 predicted proteins | sample Turbeapinknodule_FD_89959 | JGI IMG/M metagenome (GOLD analysis project Ga0123341, IMG submission 89959) | Root nodule microbial communities of legume samples collected from Mexico - Turtle bean Mexico pink nodule | ecosystem: Host-associated > Plants > Roots > Nodule | place: Mexico: Nepantla...
CATTCAATATTTAAATTATATTTAATTTTATTAGGGTTTTTTTAGGTTAAAGTTGAAATGGGCCTTTGGCCCAAAAACTTAAATAGGCCCAAAAAGCCTAATTTAAGTATTTTGTGATTTTTTATTAGGGTTTCAGCGGCACACTGTTGCAGAGCATTTAAATATTTAAATTTTATTAGGTTAAAGTTGAAATGGGCCTTAGGCCCAAACTTAAGTTTCTTCAAAATTAGGGTTAGGTCATGCGCCGCCGGTTCCATCTTCCTTACGTTCAGCACCGTCGCGGCTCCGTCTTCCTCACTTGTAGCGCCGCCGCAAGCCCTTCTTCCTTAAGTGCAACCCCGCCACAACTCCCGTCTTTTTTCCGCTTTTTTCGATATATCTGAAATTCGTTAGCACTCCGACATGCCAATAGCGGCCGCCATGAGAAATCCGATTCGCCACCGCCTTGTTGTGGCGGTGGTCAGGAATTCCGCCACCGAAATCTGCCATGGCCGATAAGTGATAACACTAATAACAAGTTAGCGAAAAATTCAATTATGGTGAGATCACCTTGTTCTATCAAATATGCTTCTAGTTGTAAATGAGTAGGGAAATTTCAAATCTTTCCAAATTTCATCAGCCTTGTCCATTCAGAGAATACTTTGTCTGATCAAGAGAGATGATACAGAATGAACAATCCATTAAACGACCATATTGTTGTATTGACACTATAACAAATACATTTTATCCAATTCTGGTGGTCATGGAGCACTTCCATTAACAAATTCAATTATGTTCTTTGCACTACAAGCAATTGAAATAGATCGACTGCAAGAATGGTAGTGAGTAGAATCAAGAAAAGGTGATACAATAGTAGTTGTTGGATTTTCACTAGCATGGAGATACAAATGGCTATGAACACTAGGTATTTGTTCTAATTCTTCACTAATATTGAAGATACACGTGAGAAGAGTGCACAACAGAGCTCTTATGTTGAAGAGCTCAGATACCATACATTATCAAGAAAGAAAACATAGGTATGCAAATCACAGAAAACAAAATAGTTGAATGATCAATAATGGCTCCTTTCCTTTATTATGTGAAGATGAATGGTTTATATGCAAAGGAAAAATGTAACAAAAATAACAAAAGGAAGTTGCAGCAAAAGAAAGTTACAACTGTGTAACAAAAAGAAGTTATGAATGTAAACAACTCAGACAATGGTTAAGACAGGCTAAGAATAGGGATAACTGATGAATTGGTAATGAATGAAAGCTATGCCTCACATAATGATAGGAACCTTGGGAGAATCACACCGCAAAAGCTAGGTTAGGGATCAAAGACCTTATAAACCCAACACCCACTATTCTTCACAGCCGCTAAGCTCAAACAAGCTGACTGTGCACTAGCCCTTTGACTAGTCTTGGGTAAGCATGCTAAGAGACATGGTGGAAAGCACTGATCTGATACCAATTGATTAGAACCCTGAAACCCACAAACACAAAAGTCTAACTATTGTAGTTGGAAAGCCCAAGCATTTACAAATCCCACACGAGAGTCCCATACTTTCAGTGGGACTCAAGTCACAGACCTTGTTGCAATTAGATCCCAATTTAGGATCAACTGTTATGGTTTTCTAGTGAATGGAGCATGATAGTTATGCTTTCTCGAGTTTACACTTTAAGTGGATATTTATGGTGTTGTACTTGTAACTTTCTTTAGATGAGATTTGTTGGGACAGCAATATCATTTCTGTAGTTTGTGTTTTCTGTATTTCAATAAATATTACAGCTAGTTCCAGGTGTTCTATCAAATCTAGAAATTAGCATCACATAATCAGATTAGAAGGCATAGAGAAAGAAACATTGTTGACTTAAACGGTGATTACCTCTTTGTATTTCTCACTAGCACATATATTCTGCTCTGTTGCCAGATCAACAACTTTATCCAATCTTTGTTGGCCTGATAAGTTTTCTATTTCCAAAACCTTGATCTTCAAGATGCAAGGTAAAAATATAAGCAAGACACAACTAGAAATGACAGCATGAGTGTGTGTGTGTGTGTGTGGGGGGGGGGCCTACATTCTAATGCAGCATAAAGTAGAAAACTGGTTATAAAAACATTTTAATCATGTGAGGGTATAACTTCCTTCATCAGACATATAGTTATTTAGTTATAGCCATCATTATATTCTATATTCAGTTAGAGTAGTTTGTTACAGTTGTCACTGTCAGGTTTTCATAACTGATCCAGTCAGTTAGATGACTAAGCTCATAACTAGAACAAATCTCAGAAAACCATTCTCCAGTTTGTTTTTCAATAATATATAAACTTTGGAAGTAATTCAGTACTCCCTCTGTTTCTTTTATAAGTGTATGGTTCTTTTGGAGAGACAAACAAATGTAATAAATTATCTTGATTTTAACAAAGCAGGTATGAGATTTTCTATTTTACCCTTTTTCATTTTTACATTACATTAAATGCAATGTGTAAACTAACTAAATATTAAGTGAAGAGTAAGGGGTCTACTTGACAAAAAGAGTAATTAATATTGTCTTGAACTTTGTAAATGATAATTAAGTAAAAACAAATTTTTTTAAAACTCCAAAAGTTAAAGAGAGAGGGAATAATTGATAAAAAAAAATGTGAAAAAGGAAAAGAAAACAAAACCTGCTCTTGAAGTCTCTTGATAACAAGAATAGCATCTGATTCTCTAAAATTGGCATTTTTCTCAACATTCAAGCTACCATTATAGGCATAACTTAAAGATTCAACAGATTCCTTAGGATGGAGAGAAATTGAATCAATTAGCTGTTTTCTCAATGATTCCAGCTGTATATCACTTACAGTTCTCTGCAACAAGAAACATGTGGGCATATATTGAGTCTAGAAAATTCTGGTGCTGGAAGTGAATCAAGAATTAAGGGGGAAAACCTGAGTTTCAAATTTTAGAAACAAACTCTCATATTCTGCCTGCAATTCTAGAAATTTGTGGTCCTCCTGCTATATTTGCTCAATATTAGAATACAAATTACTAAAAATTAAAGAAATGAAAATATGAATGAGAAATCTAATATAACAAACCATTGGCAAGCTTTTCTTCCGTGATGGTGCCTTTTTCCTGTTTGTCACATGCAATAAAGCACAAGGGTTTGGTAGATTACAGTCCTTGTTAGCATCATCTTTATTATTGTCATCTTGCTTAAAGGGCTCATCCACATGAACAGCTTCATTTACAAGTTCCTCGAAAGGAAGAAGTGGTCCCATGTATCGATTAGGTCTTATGGGTTTTACAGTAGAAGCACTAGGTGGGATGATAGGGTATACCTAGGTGCATAAAACAAAATGAATCAGGATTCCAAAAATAAGATAAAAGCAACAAGTTAATTATCATAGTCCAAAATAAATTATGCACATATAATGGTAGTAATAATTTTAATTTCTAACATTTTATTTTTCTAGAAACATATATAAGAAAAATAAATACACCATTGATATTATGGGTTTGAAGAATCAAAGAAGGAAGGCAGATAAAAGAGAATCAAACACTAATTGATATTTACTTATGTATTATAATGTGCTTAAATCGTGTACATATGTTGATGTGCTCATAAATCCTAGAGTACTAATCTTTATTTATACTTGTATTGTAGTCCTTAGTAAATAGGCAACCTCATGAAACTGACTTGTAAGGTGAGGTTTGCACCCACTTATATATTATAATTTAGTCATATCTTTAATCAACATAGGATCTCCAACATACTTACACCAAGGGTTGAACTTTTCAAGCAAGGAACTAGACATTTGTGAGTGGTCTAATAACGGTAACACAATAGGCCCAACAAACTATGTTGAAATGGGCTTTGACACCATCTGAGAAAGTACACTTTAAGTCTAACTTAACCTCACAAAACCAAGCATGAATGAGAGATGGAGAATCCATAATCGTGTGTATAGTCACTTATATACTATAGCTTGCAAGGTAATGTGTATAGTCACTTATATACTATAGTTTGGTCATAGAGTCAATATAGATCTCCCACAATAACTAACCCTAAGAGATGGCAAGGAAATAAGGAAAGTAATAAAAAAGAATAGTTTCTAATAAGATATTTTCCTATATACACACTCCTAAAAACTTATTCGAATAAGTTGTCTTAAATAGAATTTATTAAAAAGTTGTTGTGTGCTTGTACCTAGTTCCTAGATATGTATTTCCCTATTCTATTATATTATCTTCCCTCTCACTCATTGTATCCAATATCTCCAAAGTTATTATAAATATGAGATCTTAAGAGAGGCAAATTCACTCTCTCATTCATTCTCTATTCTTTTGTATTTTTTTAAGTAAAATAAAATAGAAATCAAAGTTAAAGCTTCTTCAGCTAGTGTTACGACATAGCATCAATCCTTGTCCCAAAAGAACTACGAATGTGTTTCCTTGACTAAGACGACTGACACGATGAACTTGATAAATTTGACAAACTTGGAACAAGTTGTTGCATCTTGGTAAGGCTAAGATGACCCAACCAAGCATGAATGAGAGATGGAGAATCCATAATCGTGCCAACATGTGCAGAGGTTTATAGGTGATAAAGACCAAAAGACTCACATTCGGTGTCAATCATTTGCCCCGAACTTCGGTCTTGTAAATAAATAGAATCTTTGGTAAAAAAAAATAACACAATCAAGGGAATGAGAGAGACGACTAATGGATAATAACTTAAGTGAAGACCCAAGGACATGTTGCATAATTAGGAAATAATTATTCCATAATTAAGTGCAGATTTCATTCTCTATTTATTAGGACAGATTAGATATATTTTAGTGATTTGATTTGTATAGCTTTAATTACCTATTATTTCTTTCCTTAATTAGGTTGTAAATAGTCTATAAATTGAGACTGTAATCACTTTGTAAACACATCTCAAAAATACATTTCATCTATTTCTTTCAACTTACACAGAACATTATCAATAGATAAAGAAGGAAAAGATTAATGGTACCAACACCGTACGATGAGACCTTAGATCCCTTGGACATGGTAATCGGAGGTAAATAACTCGTAGTAGACAGGAAAGAGAAAAGAGATTTATTACCAATAATGTGATCTGTGACATCTGAGTGTAGAATCCAATGCCAAGGAAGTAGAGTGAGTGAGGCCAGGAAAAGATGTACCTCAGAGTGCAAGAGAATGAGTACAACTAGAGATCTGACAATCCTCATACCATTTAAGAAATTCATTGAAAATAGCAAGTTGTCCTAAGGTATCAAATAAGGGAGTACTAGGTGAAGTAGGTCCCACATTAGATGTTTGCGAGGGAGTAGAAGAAGAGGCCATAGATAAAGATCAGACAATAAAAAAACCTAAAAATCAAACGAGCTTTGATCAACAAGACAAGGCCAGATCCATAACATGGATGACAAGGCGATCTCGTCGATGCGACAACACATCGACGGAGTCGACAGAGAGATATTGGCAACAACAACAAAAAAATCGATGAGCAATGGGTTCACCAAGACAAGGATAACCCAATTGGCGACAATGCGATAGCAGGGCGAGAGGGCAGCGGGCGGAGAGTTGGCAGCTGGGACAGACTCTGTAAAACACCGATGAACAGTGGGTTTACCCGAAAAAAATTGAACTCTAACCCTATGCTCTAGATACGATATTAAGAATAAAGAAAATAAATATAGGATTAACATCCTTATGTAAAATACACACATAGGGTAGTTTATTTATAGATATGGAAATAATAACATAATAGAAACTATGGGCTAAGCCCGTTACATTCAACAATTTTGAAAGAGTTCTCACATTCACAAACCATGTCTCCACAAGACTTCAGATTGCGGACATTTTCACTAAGAAGCTTCCTCATGACAAATTCCAAGATCTTGTTAACAAATTGGAAAGGATTAATATTCATTTACTAACTTGAGGGATAGTATTATAAATAGCAGATTATTAGGATAAAAATATCTTCAATATTTCCATATCGATTCACAACAAATATCTTTAAAATCTTCCTACTCATTTCAACATATATTTTTATTTCCTTATTTTAGAGAGTTTGTTACAAAAAGAGGTTTCGAGAATGTAATGTGTAATTCTTATCAATAAAATAAGTTTTTATTTCCTTACATCGTTCATGCCAATGTTAAAAGATAGTATCAATACGTTGTTCTTAGGAAATGGGTTTATATCTAACTCAACTTCACAAACCCAGTTTGTAAGGTGAGGATTGCACCTCATTCATATATTATAATTCAGTCTTATTCCTCATCGATGTGGTATCTCCAATGCATCCCCTCACGCCGAGGAATGAAAATCTTAAGTCCAAGAGGTGTCCGATAGCGATGGCATAATATTCCCAAAGAACTTGATTGGGATAGGTTTTAAATTGTTCAAATACCATCTCTGCAAGGCTATCAAACTCACAGGTTCACTCTTAAACCCGTTCGAGTTTAAGAGTCTAGTGGTGACTCACGAGTTAACTCGTGAGTAGACCAGTTTTTTGGCCCACTCAGAGTGGACTCGGACAGACTCGCTAAACTTGGTCCAAACCTCACGAGTTGGAGGCCGAGTCAACAAGTTCTGAAAGAAAACAAAACTCGTTGCCTCGTCTTGTGTTTTCGCATTTCGCTTCATTGTTTGCCTCGTCGTCATCGCTTCGCTGTTGAACGTCGCAATCTCAAATCTCCTCAGATCACATCGTTGCACCTCGCCGCACCTTATCATGCCTCGCCTTCGCAACCTCGTTCAGGTAGGCTCTGCCATTGGGTTGTACCGTGGCGATGCAGTTGTGGGTTTGAGGGATTAGGAAATTTTAATTTCAAGGTTTGTTGATTGGGACAAATTAGGGGTTATCATGAAAGTGATTTTTAAGTCATTGGGCATATTTTTTTTTCTAAAATAAAATTGGGATAAAATTATTTTTTATTGTTTTAATTTGGGTGTTTTAGTACAGTAAAATTGTGGAATTACTACTCAAATTGTGAAACTGGTCAAAGTGAAATGTAATTATGCTTAAAAACATTTAATAGAGACATTCAATATTATGGAATTAGTATATGAATTTTTTGTATTGAATTTTTATATAAAGTAGACTCGTAGAGGTTTACGAGTTGAGTTTATAGACCTTCTACGAGTCTGATAACCTTGCATCTTAGTAAGTGGGTTTATGTCTAACTCAACCTCACAAAATCGACTTGTAAGATGAGGATTACGACTCACTTATATATTAAAATTTGGTCTTATTCCTAGTCAACATAGGATCTCTAACAATTGAATTATTTAGTTGTTTTGTAAGTACTCGGAGTTTGTTAGTATAAACTATATGACATTTGTCAATTTGTTAGTTAGTTACGTAGTTGGTTAGATATCTCGACCTATATAATGGGTATTCTCTGTATCACTCATCAGAATGAATAAAAATAATACATTTACAAAACCTATTGTCTATCCTTTTTTATTTCTATTAGCTTGTCTCAAATAAAGCCTTCTAAAAATAATCAACCTAATCTGAGATTGGAATGAAGGAACTAGATTGCAAGGCCAGCTAATACTTCTAATAAAGCCATGAGACTAGGCATATAATGTTGCTAGAAAGTTGAAAAAGTAGATTGATGTCTTTGGGAAATATAGGACCAAACTAGTTTCTCTAGGCTAGCTGCAAGACTCGGAACATATATCTGGGAAAGCCACGGGGCTAGTCTTATGTCTCTAATCTTATAATGTATAATTTGAACCAAAGAGACAGCAAATCTAATTAAAAAAGATCATGGGTTGACAAAAGACAGAAAACAAACCAAATAATAGTGAACGAAAATGGTGTAAATAATCATGAATCATAAAACAAAAATGTCTAAACCTGTCAGAATGAAGACAAGGGCATTGGAATTTGTGGCCAAAGGTAGCCAAAAGAACCATAATAATAAACTACAACCCCGCAGTGTCACAGTAGCAGCTATAGGCCAACTCTATTTTTGCTCCATGAATGTAGTGCACTCTTAGTAATCCAGGTTAAGTATAGACAATTCAGATATTGACTGGACCAGAACAACTAGTAAACCATCTGCCTAAGAATTTTTTATAAACAAGGAAATGTTTCTTAGCAATTCTAAATTTGTATCTGTTGCTACAGCATAAAACTGTAGCATAGAAATTACTAAATTTTGCCTAAGTAAAGGATAGGAACAAAACAATCAATTTAATCAGCAAGAGACAGATTCATATCACAATTCATAAAAAATAAGACCCATCAAAACTAACAATCCAGCAAGAAGGTGAAATATTACATTTCCTGGATGCTCCTGTGAAAGTTTTCCAAAACACCATGTATCCCGCCTCTTGTCCTGCAGAGCATATGCATGAAAACCTAATCACTAATGGTAGTGAGAGCAGAATAAGAAACAAGGAAAACAAAATCATGCAAAAGTGTAAAAGTTGCATAGGTTGATCTTAAGAAAATTAAGCAATTGCATGAAGAGAAATGGAAATAACAGTATTAAAGAGGAGATTAGGATAATCAGTTGCTGGAGCAAAGTTTTATTCACTACAATTCTTGCGTAGGCTAAATTCGTGATTATTGCTTTAGAAGCATGTTGTTAGTTCTTATGGCATCCTCTATAATTGTGATTAGTATTTTAGATTTAGATGAAATGGGCCGCATCCAGGTTCAGGCTCAGAGTCATATTTATCAATTATTGTATGCATATGTTAATAGGCTTTGTCAAAATCCCTTGATTTATGCTCTAGATAATATTTCCTTGTATAGTTTTAATTACATAATTAAGAGATTTTATTACATTCCATAATTAGGAGGACTGATAGGCTTACAATATATTTTATATTTATTGTACAGGATCATTGATCCTGAATTATAGGGATAGATTGTATCTATCATAAATTAGGATTTTCTGTCATTAAGGTTTTTGTATTCTATTTTAGAGCAATTGCTCCGCTATGAATATCATCAATAACAGTTTTTCTGACATGGTATAAGCACTCTAAAATCCTTGGGAGCCTGCATTCCTAAACCACACCCGTTTCTTTCTTCCCATGTATTCACCTGTGCGACCTGCACTGCTGCAACACCACACCCCTTTCTTTCTCCCTCTATAGTCCTTTTAGGCCTACATTACCATACTTCAAACCTCAAAAATGTCCTATCTCAGAAAACCCTTAACCAATCAGTCAATTTGGGTAAGTTGAACCGTAGAATATTCAACCAAGCCTTAGGCTTAATGGCAAAAATACCTAAAAGGTTCTCACTTTGTCCAAACCTTCTTAGAAGGGAAGGGCAAATTAAGTCATCTCACTGACAACCCTCTGAAGTCTTTAGATCCCAAATTTGGTAGCATAGACAAGGCAAATGTGGTTGTACTGTCATGGTTGTGAAATGCCATGACACTAGAGATGAGTGATGCTTACATGTTTCTAAAGACAACTAAGGAGGTATAGAATAGTTAAGAAAATTATTCCAAAATTGGTGTTGCTGCCCAAATCTATGAGATTAAGATGAGAATCTCCAATACAACACAAGGGAATTACTTGGTCAGTGAGTACGCCCATGAAATACGAAATTTGTGGCCAGAGTTGGACCATTATGAGCACTTTGAAGCAAAATGTAATGAAAATGCTGACCTACTCAAACTCTACGAGGAGAAGGACAAGATCTACAAGTTCCTAACAGGATTAAACAACGATTTTGCCCTAATAGAATTCAAGTGCTAGGGAAAGGTATTGCACTAACAGACTATTTTGACAACTCCGTCCACATTATGATGAAGGTTGCTCGCTTAAAAAAAGGAATTGTTTTTTCCTAATGGAACTATATTCCATGACTCTAGGAGAGAATGGAAATGATTGGGTGTAGACCAACAATGTAAAACATTGTGAAGAAGGAAATGTTCCCATTGATGTTGGAAGATACCAAAGGTTAGTTGGTAAACTAATTTACTAGTCTCATATCCAGACTGACATTGCTTTTTCAAATTGTTAAGTCAGTTTGTGCACTCTCCTAGTGAAGAAAACCTTGAGGCAGATTACTGAACTTTGGGGCACTTAGATGAGCAATATAGGCAAATGTTTGCTTTTAAAAGAAACAGTAATTTGGAAAAGCAAGAAACAAGTAGTTGCTAGAAACCAAATTTAGAGCAATTGTCCAAAACATTTGTGAAGGACTAGTCGCTGAAGTTGCACTGTGACAACAAGGGTACAGTAAGCACAACTAATAATCCCATCCAGCATGTAGAACAAATCACATTGAGATTGCTCACCACTTTATATAAGAGAAATTGGATGCTGGAATTATCTGCTTGCCAGTTGTGCCTTCCGATAAACAGCTGGCATCTTTGACCAATAGCAAGATTCATGCTTTAGAGTTTGATAAGCAAGTTGGGCATGACAGATGTCAGTGCACCAACTTGAAGGGGGTGGGGGAATTAAAGGTAAGCAGTGTGCTTTGCTCCATGCATCAAGGATTTTATTTATTCTATTTGAAATATATAAAATATTCATTATTACTTGTTTTATTTTGTTTCCTTTTTTCAGTCATTGAATAAGGAGTCTCAAGTTTGAAAGAGAATAAATTCTCTCTTATATTTCTCATTACATACATTGGATATATATACATAGATGAGTTGGATATTTTCGGAAATAAAGAACACCTATTCTAATAAAAAAGAATCCCTTAGAGTGTGGGACTGTTATGCTAGTAATAAAAACAAGATACAGCAAAATATACAGAATTAAAATTAAGAATAAAATCTGAAACTTCCTAAAATATCTCAACAAGGAATACACTTTAATGTAATATTTATATTTAAGACAAGTAACAAAATCCCCCCAACAGCACAGCATTTCATGCTTTATTTGTAGGATGTATCCAAAACATACTGAAATTAGCTTTAATGACCAGGAAAGAAATTTAAAAGGAAAACATGGCATGCTTTTTTTTTTTATCAGCAACGAATTAATATAATTTAAAAGAAACACTTTAGGGGTGTTCCAACCCTTATACATAAAACCTCCTAATTAAGCATTCAACAATTAGATCAAAGTTAAGCGGCACACCACTTAACTCAAAAACTTAAAACTAGTTA
>Ga0123341_1005788_pt1 | contig 11087 bp, 11 predicted proteins | sample Turbeapinknodule_FD_89959 | JGI IMG/M metagenome (GOLD analysis project Ga0123341, IMG submission 89959) | Root nodule microbial communities of legume samples collected from Mexico - Turtle bean Mexico pink nodule | ecosystem: Host-associated > Plants > Roots > Nodule | place: Mexico: Nepantla...
TAACTCTTTAAATTCAGTTTGTTTGTTGTTTACTGGTATAAACAACCGATTGTTTCTACGAAACAACCAATTGTTTTTCTGGTCTATAGCTTTTGCTTGCTGTTTTGGCTAACTGAATTGCTGAATCATTTGGTTCCTGAGATAAATTCATTCTAGTTTTTGAAATATTTGCGAAAACCCTTTTAAACAATTCACCCCCCTCTAGTTTAAAGCCATATTTTCTAACAATAATGACCCAAAGATTTATCTAGGATGGGAAGCTAAGGTAGAACACACTTTTAATGTGTATGAGGTCGAAGAGGACCAAAAAGACCAAAAGGTTAAGTTAGCTTCCCTAGAATTTGAGGACTATGCCATGCAATGGTGGCATCGAACTGTAATGGACATTGGGCTAAACAAGAGGTCAGTCGTGGTCTCTTGGCATGATTTAAATTTCTGCATATGTGCACGGTTTGTTCCTCCTCACTATAGGAAGGAACTCTTGTTGAAGCTCCAATAACTTCATCAAGGATTTAGGACTGTAGATGAGTATTTCAAAGATTTAGAAGTAACTTTGACTAAAATTAATATGCATGAAAGTGAAGAGTCAAAGATTTCTAGATTTGTGAGTGGATTACAATGAGAAATACAAGATGTTGTAGAATTATATGAGTATACTTCTTAACAAAAATTGGTTCATCTAGCTATCAAGGTAGAATCACAAGTTTTAAAGAGAATTTAAAAAAAAAAAACTCATAATGATGGATTTTCAAATCATCTTGGAAGGACAAACACAAATTTCAAAACCAAGACTTTCCTTCTAATTTCTCAAAAGAAACCACCCTACATCATAAAAATTATAAAAATAAACCTTTTACTCCTAAATCACCCACCAAAACCTCAAGTAAAAAATGCTTTAAATGTCTAAGTTTTGGGCACATTGCTGCTAATTGCCCAAGTAAAAGAACAATGATGGTTAAAGGGACCATAGTTCCCAATCATCTAGAGTTAGTTCCCCTTCCTCTTCAAAAAACCCAAGTGAGGACGAGTGTGAAATACCATGTGAAGATGATTTGTTAGTGAGGCGCATGCTTAGACAACTTCAAAAACCTTTTGATGAAAGTCAAAGGGAGAATATTTTTCATACAAGATGTCTTATTAATGACAAATTATGTTCAGTAATAGTAGATGGGGGTAGTTGCACAAATGTGGCAAGTACAAGAGTAGTGGAGAAACTTGGATTACCCATCATATGTCATGCAAAGCCCTACAAATTACAATGACTTAGTGAAAAGGGTGAAATAATGGTTAATAAACAAGTCCTCATAACATTTTCCATTGAAAAATATAAAGATGAAGTTTTATGTGATGTTGTGCCAATGGAAGCCATACATGTGCTTTTGGGAAGGCATTGACAATATGAGAAAGATTTTACATGATGGTCATACCAATAAAATTTCTTTTAACTTCCAAGGGTACAACATTATGTTAAAACTTCTCTCACCAAAAGAGGTTAATGAGAATCAAATAAAAATGAAAACAAAAAGAGAAAATGAAAAAGATAAAGAAAGAAATGATAAAACGGGTATCAATACCTCACCTCACACCGTAAAAACAATCATGTTGACATGTACAAAAATACAAATTGCTCCTCTAAGGTGTTCTTCTTCCTTATCTTTTTCATTACCAATTCATTCTAAATACTTGACATCTTTGACAAAGAAGTTAAGGGATGACATTTAAAAACCTCCTAAAGGTTCTCACCTTCTAAGAGGATTTTCACAAACCAATCAAATCTTCCCTAAACATTCTCTGCAAACATGGCCTGTATCTAGAACTCATCCATGCAAACTCCCAAAGCTTCATGAACATAAGTTTGATTCACAAACCATTTCTAGAAATGTTTCTATCTTCTTTGTGAACAAACTAACTATGTTATTTATAGGAGTTCTAAATTCGAGGTCGAATTTTTTCCAACTTGGGAGAAATGATACAACCCAATTAGACAAGGAGATAACCAAGGACACAACAGACATTTCATAATTATGTCAGTCATCTCAACATCCAAGACAAGGCCCCACCAAACTTCAAAAGGACCTCAGCAAAAGAAGAATTGAACATAGACCAGAGCATCAAATGTTCTTTCTTTTGGTCTTTTTAAAAGACAAGTTTATGTAAATAAAGTGGGCTCAATTTGGGGATCCAAATAGAAGAATAAGCTAAAGTTGGGTTCACTTAGCATAAATTGGGGTGTACTTAGAATAAATTGGGCTTGTGCCAAGCCCACCTTTTATGGCAAGTGCTTTTAGGTTTAGGGTTTCTTTGACCTACCTTCTAGAAGGTTTCTCACAAATGACACCCTTACCCCTCTATCTTGTTATCCAATACACTTTCTCCTATAAATAGAGTGTCTTGCCTCATGTATTTCACACAATGGAAATTGAACAGAAAAGAAACTATGCTTGAGTGATTAGTGAGCTTTGTCTCCTAAAGTTCTTGGGTATTATCTTGAGTGTAGTGCACCTCAAGTGGTGGCTGCTCACCACTCATCTTGGAACCATCCACCATTCCAAGTGGCGTGATTCTTTGCTCCATTTTCCATAAGCTTTCTTCATCTCTTCATCTTTTTCCTTTCTTATTTGCACCATTTCCATTCCTTTTTATGTCCTTGGGTTCTTCCATCTTGTTTCTTTCCATTATATGTTTTTATTTCCACACCTCATCATCATCAACACCATATAATTGTGTTTTTATCTTTGCCCTCTAGAAGTGAACCTTCACACTTACTTAACCACTTGGTTAAGTTTGTGTCCAGTGGGAATCTTCTTTGGGTTTCTCACCATAATTGTTAATCTCAAAACTCCTAAACAAAAGAGTAACCCATAAAATGTGCAATCCTAAAATCAACTCACGTCCATAATGCATTATGAATTTTAATTTATTATTTAAATTGAGTTGGATGTATATGTATGAATTAAAAATCTATGATCGTATAATTTGATCTGACATGTGGTGTAATATAAACATAGTCATTCTCAATGAGGAAATACTATGTTGAGATGTTTAGATTGTGTATTGAACTTGGAGTACTAAAGAAGATGATTTGACTCTACTGATATTGGACTCACATAAAGAAAATATTTGGTAATGAGAGTTAAAGGAGTTTAATATGACCCAATCCACGCTTTTGAAAAGAAATGTGTCTAGTAGGTCATAGGGATTTATTGTGTCATATGAGTGGACTAAGTTCCTATTATGTAATTTTGTTGTAGTGACAACTTAGTGAAGGCAGTTTTACGATGCAAATCTCTGAGTCTAATTCAACGTATGTGTCTTTTGAAAATAGAGTTAAGTGTTTGTGATGCATGATGTATGTTAGTAGTTCATAACATGAGATGTAGCCTTTTGACTGAGTGATATACACTTAATTTTTTAGAGATATTTAATGAATGGATTGATATTATATCCATGAGAATATATGGATGAGATGTGGATGAAATGTATGAATTTGTTCCTTCAATATATGTATATGATTTCAATAAATGAATGTATATAAGTTTGTTTTTAAAACTGTAGTTTACCTTATTTTTGTACATTTGTATATTGCTTATCAATTGTGATGATGCGTTGTGTTGCACAAGCAAATGATATTGTACGAAGATAATTTAACATAGATTGAGAAAATATAATAGATTATGCTTATGTTTTTGTTTATTTTCTTTTTCTTTGAAGTTATATTATGAAAGGGGAAAGATTTAAAAAAGGTAACGTAGATAATATGAATATTTATTTATCTTATATTAATTAATAATAATGGAGTGTTACATTAAAACATGATTCTTAAAAAAATTAAATTTTATATTTTAATAATAGTTGTTTTAGTTTTCTTTTTCACTTTTTAAACTATGAAAAATTTCTTTTTTAATTAGGTTCAAGTAAGATATATAAGTAAGAATACACATTTGCTATATTATTATAAGATCATTGTTATTGTAAAAAATGAATAAGAGGTGAATCGGGTTGATTGGATTGGTCGATTACTTCCTTGAAGGATTGTTGAGTTAAGTGATGAAAGCCGAGTGGAAGACCACATGTAGAAGATTCTCCAATGCTCAAGTAAATAAGAGTACAATAATATCTAAATAGTGAGTAAAATAAAGTATTAAGTGAATTGAGCATACTCCCTGGGATGGTATTTATAAGCCTTAGTAGTTAGTATAATATCTTGAGTAACTAATATGGTTATAATAACATGCAATTATCGCATATTCGTGTCGAGTTCGGGAAGATGGGTCAGTTACTTACTAGTATATGAGATATGTGTAGTAATTGCAGGTGGTTATGTGCCACATCATAAGTGGGTAACAACTGCTAAGAGATTCTAGGTATCGAGCAATACACAAGCCCCCAAAACTCAAGAATTTGATTTATTTTCTGAGTACATATTGTCGATTTATCTCGGGTTAGGCTTGATAATTGTTTGTGGCTCAATGGTCCGAACATAATGTAATTAAAGTGTATGTAATAAAAGCGATAAATATTACCATTAAATGATAACTAAAATGAAAAATACGACATAATAATGAGACGAATAAAACAATATGTCTATTAATGAAGGCCTTTTTATCTCATGATGGAATCTACATTTTTAAGTGTTGTGTCAATTTGGTAGCTGACATTTCATTGAAAGGTTGTCATGAAGAGACATGTTGCCCTAGATCGAGGTGACAGTTCATTTTGGCAGGGTTAACATTTTTAAAATTAGGGTTTAAGTAAGTGGGACGCTTTTTCAAAACCTATAAAAGACAAAATGGATATTTTTTTCATCTTTTCGTCATTTGATTTTGTTGGTATTGATGCTTGCCCTAGGTTCTAGTTCTTTTGTTCTTCAACTCGTTGTGATTTTTTTCATTTGCTACTCATTTTGCTTTTTAGGTATGTCTACCTCTTCTGCTTTTTCTTCTAATCTTGTTTCTTCCTTTGAGGAGAGTCCCCTTGTTAGTAGAGAAGTTACGCACTTAGGAGAGGACGATTCAACAAGTCACACTGACTTGTTTTATGTTGAAGGGGATAGTTGGAAATTAGTCCAGAAGCTATCCCAAGGGCCTATATGACAGTTATAACGATGGCTACTGATAAGTGTCAGATTTCAATAATATTTCATATTAAAATACAAGTACTTGTGGATATTAATTGATAAAATAAACATAAAACAACCCTTAATTTATGAATTTATACCTTTTTACATATTTTGTGATTTTAATTTGAATAAGAACGATTTATTCCCAAATTTGTGCTAATTTCAGGATTCTAGGGAAGAATGGAGATGATTGGGCAAAAGGAGAATATACAAAGCTAAAAAGGGAAAACTGGAACGCACCAAGCACTCACCAAAGCTTGCCCAAACTCACCTAAGTCAGACGCCACCAGAGAACCTCGCTCAATCTCGCCCAAGCGAGATTGCTCCAGTAACATTGGGCCTTTTTTCGTGTTTCTCGCTCAGGCGAACCCAATAATGTCCAAGTGAGAAAACACTTAGCCCACAGAAATTAGGTTAAAGAGATGAGGCTTAAGGCACAACCCTAGGGTGCGAAATTGAGAGGAAAACACCATTAAGTGAATTGTAATCCAATTGGGAGGATAAGAGGTGTTAGAAACCCTAGAAGTGGCAGCCGTCAAGGAGAAACATTCATAATCTTCTTTTCTTGCTCTCCCTGTTTGAAACAGCCACCATGTGTGGCTAATTCTATCCTTTGGGATTGGGAGTAATCTGTTCAAACTCTTATGTATTGAGGTGATATCTAAACATAATATTTTGTTCTTGATTGATGATTGGTAATGTCATTTTGTTTGAAATGCTTGGTTTACCATGATCTTGAAATTTATATTTGACTGGAAAGTACTTCTAAGTTTTTGACCCAAATCAGAATGCTTAACATATTTGAATGCTAGGAATAGATTTGAAATATTAATTGCTACCAACGCCTAATCTTAATGATAAGAACTTTTTATAAATATGCGAGGAATTGATATTTAGGAAGCATCTTAATAATTTTATATGCGAGAAATCGATATAAATGATTTTTATACTGGCATCAATATCAAATGACATAATATTGTCATGTTAATCAAAATACAAAAGAGTGAGAAAGATAAATCTCAATCCTTATTTTTCCAATTGAAGCAAGAAACTTTTTGACTTGTTTTCTTATTAATCATTGCAATCTTAACAAACTTCAACAAACTTTATTATTTTGTTTTCTATTTAGTGAATCTTTTAATTGATTATTCAACTATTCCTTTTGGGTTCGATATTCGTCCTTAGGGACAAATTATTACTTCTTACAACGCGGTGCATTTGCCGTAGAAAAGTACTTAGCTACCACCGTTGAACCAGGGAGTACTAATGTTGTTCTAACTAAATGAAAGGATTCCTACCAAGTCTCTGGGAGATTTCTAAGCCAAGTCCTGCAAAGAAAACGTGGAAGGAGAAGTTCCTCTCCATCTTTAATCCTGAGTACTCTTGGGTACTCAATGAATTTTCCTCTTATTCCTCCAAGTTTACCTCGAAGGATAAGATGGAGGAATTCATTTCTTCCTTTAGCATATGTTATGACGCCATAGTTGATTTTGTGGTGGTTAGACATTGTGTTGAGTTTTTATGAAGCCTCCTCGTGATGTTGGGGACTTCACTTTTGTTTATGAGTACTTTTTCAAAGAATCCAATATTAATTTTGCTTTGTCTCCTTTCTAGTGTCGCATGCCGACTGCTATAAATGTTACGTTGAGTCAGTTGCATCCAAATAGTTAGGCCTTTCTAAAGGCCTTTCAAATACTTTGCCACACATATTCAAATCATACCTACTATTAATATCTTTATGTATTTTTATCAACTAAAGCACAATGTAGAGGTTAGTTGGGTTTCACTTAATGGAGCCCAACATGGTTCTCTTTTTACTGTTCATTCCTCTTCGTTTAAAAACTTAAAAAAAATGAAGTTAAAATGTGCACCTCAAAAGCAATAGAAATGATATTTTTTTATCCAAACTTTCACATCTCGTTTCCCCATGTATTGGAAAGGTCAAACAAGTTGAAGTCTCGTGTTGAGTATCTACTCTCTCCCAAAGAGAGACTAGACGTAGAATTAATGAAGAATTTACCTCGTTCAATTAGCAACCGTATGTACTCTTCAGTCCTCTTTTTGAGGATCCTCATGCCCTTTTCCTTGGTAAGGTTTTTATGTTCTATTTCTTTGCTTGTGTCTTATAGTAATGTTGATTGACTTTGTTTTGTTCCTCCGTGCAGAGATCATGGCCAAAGACTTTGACTATAAGAAGTTGTGTTCCATGTTTGGAACGCCCTCTTTGGCCGGGCAGAAAAGCATGAAGGCTCCACAATCACAACATAGGAAGGATGCAGAAACTGGTGCCTCAACATCAATTCCTAGGAAAGATCAAGTTCTAGTCTCCAGATCCACCTCGATAACAGCTACTCCTAAGATTATATCGGTTGCTCAACCAATCCAACAGGTTCATCCTCCTCGAGCTTCGTTTCAAGCTCCAAATCCCAACAATTCCCTTACCTACTGAGTTGCCTCTATCGAGATTTATCTATCATGGGAAGACCAGGCCACTAACCCATGTTGATTATGTCTCCACTTTGGAAGCGAGGTCAAAATCAATGTGGCATATAAATTTAAGTGTGAATCAAGTCCGACATTTGGATGGTTTTCCCAACCCGTATGATATCGAGCTCCTCAACGTTGTTGATCCCTTTGGAACTTTGGACTTCGTCGAGGTGATGATGGCGCGAAGCATGGCTATTGTGTACCACTAGAAGAACTTGTTGGCCAAGAGCTCAAATAGCATAAATAAATTATTATAAATTAACCAACTGACAAATTATTATAAATGAATTTAATTTTATTTATCCAAGAAAAAAGAATTACAAGATTATAATTTTAACTTAAATAAATAAAGTAGTGTTTCATGTGCAAGACAACTAAATCGACATTGTTAATGAGCAGATGTTCAATTTCTCTTATTATTGTTCGACGAATTTTTCTTCAAACTTGGCTTTGGGATCTATGTCAACTTCATTTTTTACTTGTCTTCCAACAATAATGTGTATTCCATCAATTATTAATATTTTTGTGACTAGTAACTTTATTTTAATGACTTGATTTTTTTTTTTAAAAATACTAAAATAAAATCTTCTAACAATGATAAAAGGGGTAGTAGGTATATCTGGTTTGGATACCATGATACTCGTACTCGCCGCATTAACAAGTAGGTAGTTAGAAAACCTATACACATTACCCGCTAGTATCCATTGTGGATATTCATTTAGTATCCATTACAAAATTTGTCCATGGATATTTGTGGGTATGAATTATTTTCCATCACTACACTTAATTGATATTGCAAATTTATTAACATGCCTTTTTTGGTATGACTTTCTCCATGAGTGCAATTTCACGGAGCTTACTCTTTATATTAACTTTCCTAGCAATGTCAACCTCTTTACACTGATTCAAGATCACATCAAATTCTCGTTGAATAGATAAATATGTGGATTTCGTATCACATGAAATATCAAAAAAGCTTAATCATGTCCATATGTTGTGCACTTAATCTAGTGGTATGCTACCAACACCATATGCAACTAAGTGATAAGCACAAGGAAGACCATGATACAACCACAACATACGTTATTAGACTCAATGTACCTTACTCTATCATTTTTTTTCACAATATGTTGTAATGCATATTTGACACAAAAACCTTGTAATTTTTTGTATGTTGTGATGTTAAGCACATGTCAGACCACACAACTCTTAGGAAATAAAGTTTTAGTTACATATGTTGCAAAGTTATCATGTTAATAGAATCCCAACAAAAACATAATTCTCCCCTAGATGTATGAAACATCATATTAAGACACTGTAATTTTTATACTAGTTCACTCTTTTTCAAGAGTTACATCTAGTTAGTTAACTACACCAGTTAAGCTTACACTAAACACCCTATTCAACATAACAGTTGCAATCTACCCAAAAATCAAAATACAAGAAAATATCACATCATGTTTAATAGATTAAAACTTCAAAATAATCTGTCGATTTCACGTATTAGTAAAATACACAAATTGAATTATAGTTTCAATATGTTAAAACAAGTTGATACTTATGATTTCAACATGTTAGAAAATCACTTAAACAGATTGAAAGAACTTTGCCATAACTACAACAGGTTCTAACTATTTTTAACAAAATAACTCGACATTTCAACCTGTTACGGTACTTACTACAGTTCAAAAGAGCTTCAACCAATAACACTTTAAATTTAACGAATTTAAACCATTTTAACTAGTTTAAATTATCTCTTTACCAAGTTTAGTTCTTACTACTTTCTTTAGTAATATGTAAGGATCACTTTAACATCAAGAAAAAATAATACAAATAAATGACACACACAACAAAAATACAAGGTCTTCATTTCTTCACGAGAGTTGAATTCATCAAATACAATTTGGAACAAGCTTCAATTCCAACACTACTAAGCACCAAAAATGCTTGGATGGTCTACTCAAACCTTCAATTGCACAAAACACTATTAAATATTCAAATGATATAATTCACATTCAATACTTAAATTTATTTTCTTATTTCTTATGATCAAAATTTTATAGACTTCACAAATGATATACTATCATTAGACCATCTAGTAAGATGTAAACCATCTAAGGTCTCATAACAACAATATCTAAAGTAAGAACATCTTATACTTGTTAACAAATTTATCACATAAAAAATCATCAACTTCTCTTTATGTATTAATCTACCAACATGTGGATTATCTACTAACATCGTTAATAGTTATATTTTTTATTTATAAAAAATTTAATTTAAATAATAAAATATTCATATTTTATCTTAGTTAAATTACTTCTATTCTTAAAGTCCTTACAATAAAGTATATGTGAAAAAATCACTTATTAACTTTAGTATTTTATTATTTATAATATTTAAATTAAATATTATTTAAAAGGATTGAAACCAATTTTACTAAAACTAACTAGGTTGCTTCTTCCAGCCCTTCTATAGGTCCCAATAAGTTTTATAATTTAAAAAATGCCTTTTTGTAAAAAAGTTAAAATGTTTGAAGGTTTAGTTATGGTGATGTGTTTTATGTATATTATAAATGTTTGTGTATCTTCTAAATTAGGAAATTCATAACTTGTTCTTGATCCGGTAAAATATTTCAGATTAGCCAATTCGTAATGCAAATTTATATTCTGGATTACATAATTTGAAATGTGTTTTTTTAAAGAATATATTATGGATTATATAATTCAAAAGTTAATTTATGATCTTGGAGTGTTTCCATATTGGTGGAATTTGGAAGCAATATTTTGAAAAAACACATTTTGGATTACATAATTTGGATGTTTTTCCCAAATTCAGAAAAGACTTTCGTATTATGTAATCTGGAATCTTTTCCCAAAGTCAAAAGGGACTTGCATATTATGTAATATAGAATATGTTTTTCAAAATATAGCTTCCAAATTCTACAAATTCAGAAAACACTCACAGATCCTAAGTTGACTTTCAGATTACGTAATCCATAAATTTTTAAATCTTAAAAAAAATGACTAGCATAAGCAACAATGAGTAACATGTGCAATAGAAAAGTGAAATACATAAAATGAACTCTCCTTTTTGACTTGTTTTCCTCTTATAACACTATTTTTCCTTTTATTTTCTCATCTAGCACCCATTTTGTTTTTATTTTCCTATCTAGTATCTTTTTTTCCATGGTTTCATTTTGTATTTTCGAAAAAAAAAATGTCCTCTTAAAATTTGGTTTATGAGGATGGTGTTTTTATAATTTTTTTATTTCTTTGTCTAGAGTGAATGGAAAAGAAAAAAATAAATATAAAATAGAATAAAAATAAATTTAAGAACCAATAAAATAAAATAAAATATTTTTAAAAAAAGAATTAATAAATTAAAAAAAATTGGTAATTTTAATTTTGGATGCATTAAAAAAATAAATGTATTGGTTGTAAAAAAATATTTTTAATGTTTAAAATAGTTAGAAATATAA
>Ga0123341_1005792_pt1 | contig 11086 bp, 3 predicted proteins | sample Turbeapinknodule_FD_89959 | JGI IMG/M metagenome (GOLD analysis project Ga0123341, IMG submission 89959) | Root nodule microbial communities of legume samples collected from Mexico - Turtle bean Mexico pink nodule | ecosystem: Host-associated > Plants > Roots > Nodule | place: Mexico: Nepantla...
AAAAAAAAAAAACAACTTCTCTATACAATGTCATGTTACAAAAGCATGGCTTACCTGTACAAGTATTCTTTTAATAATTTACTCACTTGAATAATTTAAAAAGTAAGAACTACCCTCATATTAAGAAAAAGAGCCCTCAAATTTACTAATTTCATGACATTGATGGAAACTATATTTTCTTGTTACTAGTCTTAATGTTTTCAAAATCATTATTTTTTACAAGAATAACCTTTGATTCTTAATTATTATAATTACGACAATAATTTATAGAGTTTCTCAAGTACTTATAAGACTTTAATTTGTATCATTTACTTGTATATAAATAATATATAGGCTTGTTGTTTGGTGTTCAAGATATTAATACTTGCACAGCAGAAATGAGATCTGAAGTAATATTTGAAAGAGACCTCCTTTTTTTGTTAGTATGTATGCTTTTCTTTTTTTTAAGAACCTATTAGTATATTAATTTTTGGTAATAGAACTAAAGCTTGAACATTCTTAAAAGATTGCACCCTTAATCAAGTTAGAAGTTGTTATCTGCCTGGAAGCACCCTTCACCATGGAAAAAATATCAAACTAGAAACAAATTCTTAACAAAATAAATACTTTCCTTGACTTCTTCATACTTCTCATCCTATAATTATTTTATTTTTTTCTTTTCTGCTAAATTTCTCCAATATTTTAGTTATCTAGGGTATTTTATTGACCCATAAATGTGATTGATGGTAGATATGTTAATATAAAATCATGGATGATGTATGAGAGGAAGCATGAGTTTTGGGGATAATATATAATACCGTTAAAACAAGTATTCATATACAACCACAGAAACCAAACAAATGCAAGAATATGCCTAGAAAAAGTCAATTGGTGGTGATGCAGCTCAAGAAAGTGGTTTTTTAGTCTATAAAGGGAAATTTCCAAGTTGTTGTAATCTTTGAAATTTTAGTTTCCCATATTGAAACTGTAAGCAAGATGAGAGATGACATATACTTCAAATTTGGGGAACTAATTTCCCTAACAAAATACATTACATCATCACCAACTAATAAACAATTCTCTTGTATTTTGTGATCCTATTTGAGAGTACCCTTTGTAGTATCTAACACATGATAAGGTGTTAATATTTGTAGATTTAACATAAAACATGCATCACTAGTATTTTCCTACAAAGATTTACAAGGAAACATGCATTAGTTCTCTATAGTATGACCTAAATATTGTTATGCACGCTCAAACACCTTAAACTTAGCTTCCGAAATAATCAAAGGATCATCTCATATGAAAGTCTCCTTCCATATCCTCGAATGTGAGGTTGTTCCTTTCCACCCTGCTAGAACATATGTGAATTTCATTTCTAAATCACAAGCTACAAATATGTTTTGAGTTGACCAATCTTTTCTTCTTCAAAAACGAGATGCATCAGCATGTGAGACATTCACACGTACATGAGTGTCATCTATGGCCCATAAACAATCCTAGTGGTAACCAAATTTCAGGTCTAAAGAAATACATATACAATATGATAATTGTAAAGGAAATTTGTAATAAACAAACCTTAAAGTACGAAAAAAAATTGGTTGTTGTTCTGGCCGGTTGACCTGGTTGTCGGTTGACTCCAATCCCAAGCTCTGACTCCTTCTATCTCTGGTGGAATCTGTTCTCCCCTTTTGAGTGTTGGAACGCGGCTCCGTTGAGATAGAGGGGACCCTACCTATTGATTGCACTCTGACGATCAAGTCAGTAATGGGCTTATAGAAACAAGAAGTAACTAGTTTCATTAGAAACAACCTACCTTTACCTGGGATCTCAAGTCCCTTTTATAGCCTACCTCTTGTAATAGCTTTCTATCACAAGAGTCTTATCTCAACTGAAAGCCTATGCATTAGGAAGATATTCTGTTTAGGGCACATTCTCTTAGTGTCGCAGCTGAACAAAACCTTTCCTTCACTGGAGTGCATCAAATCTTAACAGAATAACCATCAGGGTACCAACTCATGTACCAACATCAGGGGTCCAATCTGTTTCACGTGGCGCCCTCGGCGAATCTCTACGTATCATGCATGCAACCTACTCATTGTGCCCTAACACATGGGCTTAGATTTGGAGACAACCTTTTGCTCGTTTTAGACCCATACACACTAAGCGCACCCCTAGGTCCATTACTACCCTTTGTTGACCGTCTGAACCTTGCGCACAAGGGGTTACATTAAGTATACAGGAAAAGAGTAAACACACCTCTCGAGCCCAAACACATGGCCCATCAACTTTGCCCAATAGCCGAGCTGACCTGTTTAAGACAAATGCTGAGCTTTGACCAGCGAGCACTGAGCTCTGAGCGCTCTGGTCCAGTACAGTTGTTGTGTAAGATTTGGGGTTGGACATGAATACCATTTACTTGCTTTATGAATTGTCCCTTCAACATCAAAATTTCATTTAATACGTTGTGAAAGTGACGAGAAACTGTTTCTCCAGACTAATGGAAAAAAAAATGTAACACTTCGATTATTGATTGTATGTCCAATAATATGAAGAAATTTAGCAAATTGTTCTTCAACTTTTAACAAACCTTAAAGTACAAAAAAAAATTGGTTGTTGTGTAAGATTTGGGGTTGAACATAAATACCATCTGCTTGCTTTATGAATTGTCCCTCCAACATCAAAATTGCATTTAATACGTTGTGAAAGTGATGAGAAACTGTTTCTCCAAACTAATGGAAAAAAAATGTAACACTTTGATTATTGACGGTATGTCCAATAATATGAAGAAATTTAGCAACTTGTTCTTCAACTATTCAACGATATGCATCCTTAACAAGTTTGGTTTCCATAATCCGTTCACATAATTTAATGAATACTTTTGGTCCCATGCGAATAATGTCACGAAAACATTCGGTGTGCACCAAATACTCCATCAATTCTTATCTATGATGCTCTTTTCGTGGTTTGAACTTAGTAATAGAGTTCATTGTATCACTTAACATACGCATCAAATTCAAACCAAAGAAATGGTGCAAAGGATCACCACTGATGCAAGTTCAATATTTATTTTCAATTCTTCTTGTATTTTTGAAATTAGATTCATGTTCGCACGAGCAAGTGTCATTATAAATTGTAATTGTGTCCTTAAATTCTTGCATGTCGTTGTCAAAAAGTGGTGGACAATTGTTCTCATTATCCATGTAATCTTGACATTCTCATTCACAACCATAAAATAGTTTATGGATACGCTTCAAATAGTTTATGCTACAGATAACTCTAACCACTTTGAGTTGGAGTTACTGCAATAGCATTAAGGTTAGTGTTATGGTTTAGGGTTTATGATTATGGTTATGATTAAGGTTTAGGGTATGGCTATATGGTTATGGTAAGGATGGGGGTTATGGTTAGGGTTAATGTTTATGATTAAGGTTAAGGTTATGGTTAGGGTTCATGTTTATGATTAGGATTAGAGTTAATGGTAGGGTTAATGTTAAGGGTATAGTAAGAGTAAGAGATATATGTGTTAGTGTTAAGTTATGTTTAGGGTATGTATAGTCTTAGTGTTATGGTTAGGGTTATGTTTAGGTATAGTGTTTTGGTTCAGGATAGGATTTATTATTAGTATTAGGGTTAGGGTTTAGTTTAATGCTTACCATTAGGGTTATACATGATTAATACTACTAATAATGATAATAATAAACAAACAAAAATTTATAACTAATTCTAAATCTATTTCAAATCATAATGATGTCAACTTAATTACAATACACAATAACAATAAATTAATATTAAAATACAACTATAACATCATATAATTTTTTAATATTAAACATATGGCAATAAATTTGCTAATGTGATGAGTTATGTGTTATATAAATTGTACTGGATAAAAAAATTAAAAATATAAATGAAAACATATAAACACATTTTTTTTTCATAAAAAACAATGTAGAGGAACACAAAAATCAAATAATTGTAAACCCTAAATCAAAATAAATACATAATTCACTAACATATGGAAATTAAAACAGTGCATATACTTAGCCAAAAAATTATGACAGAAGCTACCACAATTAAATTGTAAACAGAATTGTTAAACCAAATTACTCACATTTAAACACTTTTTTTTTCATAAAAACAGTGAATAGGAACAAAACAAGCAAAAAAAAATTGTAAAACCTAAATAAGAAAGAAATACATGATTCATTAATATATAGAAATTAAAACTGTGTATATTTAAAAAAAAATATCACATAGCACAAGTAAACTCTAAAAACAATCATCAATTCAAAACTAACTCACATTTTATAAACACATTTTTTTTCATAAAAAAAAAGTGAACATGAAAACAAAAACAAAAAAAAAACAATAAAGATTGATGAACTTATATGTGAAGACAAGTGAAGAAGAAGACCAACACTCAACCACTCAAATTCAAGAAGAACATAACCTCAATAAATGTAGATAAGATCCAACTAAGTCAAGATGCAACCTGAAACAAGATTACAATTTTTTCAAACTTAAAAAAAAAAAACTGCAAAACAACAAAGAAGCAAGAGAATCGATTCTCGTTGTTGTGTAAATGAAGTCAAAATCGATTCAAGCACAACAATTCAAACTAAGAGAATCAATTCTCCATTCAGTTAAAATGAATCAAAAATCAATTCCAGCACAGCACATGACAACCAAGAGAATCTATTCGCTTACATATGTTCATAAGCCAAAATTGATTCTCAATTGTGGCACCAAGATAGAAAAATCGTTTTTTCCTTGTTTTACACAATGATGAGAATCGATTCTCCCTGCCTTATACTTCAACCAAAGTCAATTCTGATAAAAAAAATGAACTAACAGAAAATCGATTTTAATCCGAAAAACATTGCATGCAAAATGATTTTACCTCTTTTGTATGTCTTCTTTGGCTCTTCCTCAACCACATCAAAGAACTTTAAGGGTTCACTCTCTCTGCAACAAGGAACAACTCTCACAAGACCTCTACTCTTTCTAGATCAAGGAAAATTCATGGCACAACTCTCACAAGACCGAGACTCAAATGAATGAAATCATAATCATGTTCACGGGGTGGAAGCTTTTGAAGAGAAAAAAAATCAAAAAGCAGTCAAAAGATTCCTCACAATGTGGTGCACTATGTTCAGAGACCAATATCTCATGCATTGATTCCTCACAGTGGTGTCAGTCACATACCAATCTCATCTCATCCATGCACAATTAGGTTAAGGGTATTGAAGTAAAAGACTCATATCCTACTTGTACATCAGTGGTACTTTGCATATGAGAGAGGAAAGCAAAATGGATGCAACCTGCTCCCCTTCAAACATGTTGATCCAAACACGAGATCCTCCCGCTCGTCCATCCACACTACCATTCCATCAGTGGAAGCAAACAATGCATATGAAGGGTAGAAGTAATAAATATTATAGTTGTAATTGTCATAATTTAAATTTTGTGTAACTTTTATTTTTTTTATAATTACTTGACATTTATGCAATTATTAGTTTATTTTAAGATTTATGAAAAAAAAATGATATTTGACATTAAAAAAATATGTATATTCTTTTGACATTAAAACTTTGATAATATTATATTTTTATTATTCATAATCAAATTATTTAATTAATATTTAAAACAATACAAAATAAATACATATATACATACTACATAAAGAATAAAGATAAGACATAAATTTTATATCCAAGAGAGATAGCGGTAGAAATAAGTATAAATTTTTACTTAAAAAAACATGAATTAATATAGTCAAAATCACACCATACTCGTTACTTCCTAATTAGGCTTCTGACAACATTATATAAAAATTTAGGGATGCATCTAAATTATAAACTATTGAATAAAGTCAATACTTATTATGAATTCTACCCTAATTCTTTTTATAGTAAATCAAGATTGGTTATATTAGAGGAAAAAAAAAATTCTTTAACTTTCAAAAATTGTGATCATGGTAATTACGAATGTTTCTTCATATATTCTAAATCTATATAAAACATTTTATAAACTCTTTTAACATATCCATGACGAATGGTATCATAAATTTATAAAATGTGTTGTATCCAATGGTACCCATACTGTACTAAGTATATGGGCTTTCATATATCTCTGAAGTAAGCTACGACAACATTTGTTTGGACTATTTCTTCCTACAATTCCATAGCTTCTTCCACCTCCATAAATTTTCGTATTTTCAAAAATGTCATTTTGTAATATTTTGAATTACATAATTCAAAAGTCATTTTTCACATTCGTAATTAGCTTCCGGTTTACATAAATCAGAAATCTTTTTTCATATGCATGATTAGCTTTCTTTCGGATTACATAATCCAGAAATCTTTTATAACTTCCAAATTATGTAATCCAGATGTGTTTTTTTCAAATATGTGTCTGAATTTTACATAATCTAGAAGCTACTATCAAATCCAGACTTCCAGATTATATAATCCGGAATACCATTCTGAATTATATAATCCAAAATATGAAGGTGACACCAGAAGGATAAAAAAATATTTTCTATGTTTTGTATGGAGATGCAAGAAGGATAATCCGGAACACAGTCTATTTGTTGCTGTTTTGTTGTTTTGCATGTGTAAATCAACTGTGTAGTAAACCAAAAGAGTGAGAGACAAAAGAATAAGTGCAATTTCCAAAATCTTTAGATTTGTACTCTGTACATAGTAGACAAATTTTACACATGTATTGCCCAAACAGGGCATTGAATTAATTGAAAAAGGAAAAGATAAATAATTTTGAATAGGCTGTTGCAGCAATGTGAACCGAAAATTGGAAAGAAAAAGAAACAAAAAGCAAGGCAGAAACAAAGCTTTTCACAACATGCTGCTTTCTTATCTAAAACTAAGACAAATGCAATTTCGTTCTCCACGTTTCTCCAACGACCGTTCTTGGCTGTGGGTTATCTGGTCCTCTGTCCCTCTGTCCTGACGTGAAGTACAGCCACCCATCCCAAAAACCAGCTAATGTTGTTTTTATACGGTAAGGAAGCCTTCCAATCACTGACCATTTCTGCAATCAGTTATCAGAAACAATAGTGAATCACATGTTACAAAGTGACACTTCAATGAACTCATTTTAATCTACGGGACCAATTCTTATTGACTGGTTTTATGAAGTTCATTGTTGCTTCTAAAAATCAAGAGTCTGTGGACAATTGACTGGTTAATTACCTGAATGATCCATTCATTTTATCACTATTCATAAAATTACAAATGGCCAATAAGCAATGTGAGAGACTAGGAGGTATTAATGGATAAAGAGAGTTGCACATTCTATTTCTCATGAGTAAAAGACTGAAAAGTGTACCATAGAGTCTAAATGAAACTGGAAAACCTCCCCAACCAGCATCATCCTTTTTGTTACTGGGTGCTTTTCTGTGGTACCTCCAGTGATGATAATTGAATTGTTCACAATAACCCATGCACATTCTATGTGTGAATTTGGTTTTGGCATAGCTGGCAAAATAGTCCATTTCATGTCTTTATCCAGCATATAAACATCTCCGTAAACCACCTGAAATGTAACAAATTCAAGTCACACGAGTTCACTTGAAAAGACCATTTATCCAATAAATGTCGTTTCTCAGCATAGGTATGTGATTGTGAAAAAGACAACTTAAGCATACTGGTAACGTCTAATTCCTATGTCATTCATCTTCAAAAAACAACTACCAAATTATAATATTTTCGCTTTAAATCATGTTTGATGTTGACAGACAGAGAAAATGATACCTCGTGCCTGCGTGAACATTTGAATATGGGTGAACCAGGTTTGGCCATAAAATCACCCTCCTGTCCACCAATAACAAAAAGTCGATCATCGACTGCAATGCAGGCCCTGCACCAAATAACTACAGTTAGATGAAAAACAATCAAATTCCTTTTGAAGACAATGAATATGATACCACTTTCCAAGTATTCCATCAAAAAGCTAATCAGGCTTTAGAAACACAGTATTCCTACACTTAAAAAAAGTTAAATGAAAACATCATAGTGAACTATTGAAGATGAATTGAAGCCTAGTACTGGAATCTGAGCAATTTGCTAACCTATGCGGTCCACCGCGTGGAATGGGAACTTCGTCTCGCCATTGTTGTTCCAAGGCTTCTCCATCCTTCACAGCCAAACTCCAATGATCTAGTCCAGGTGTATGGCGATTCTCTTTGCTACCACCCATGACATGGAGTCTTCCTTTCCACAATTGAGTTGCAGGAGCATACCTGGTACAAGAAAGTCTCGTGTTAAAATAATCCATTTCACAATGAAATAGTTCTTGTCAAAGTGTCAGCCTCTAGTAAAAGTAAAACTCGATCAATCATCACAGTGAACAGTGGGCAATTTAACAGGAATTTCAATTGCTAGATACAAGGCCTGAAGTTCTAAATTCCCGTTTGCTACTACAATTGCAGCCACAATAACATTATGGTTTTGGGGTCACCACAACAGCATCATGACCACAATTGCAATCACATCAATTGCATTTATCTATAATTTCCACATTTAAAAAATAACATGCAATTCACAGTTTCAAACATCAAAATGAGTAGAAGGAGTGCATATGTTCCAAGTTGTACCTGGGTTCCGGTAACGGTGGCAAAGATTTCCATTTCTTTGTTACAGTGTCTAGCGAAAAGGAAACTGTAGTAGGCCCTCGGCATTGGGTGCCATGTTGTCCTGAGACAACGTATATATACCTCCCATCAGTGGCCACACCCAAATGGGAATGAGCCATTTCCTTTGGCATTTTAATTTCATCAACCCACTTGTTGATGCTGAAATCGAACACATCAACATGGGAGTGCACCTAAAGAAACAACATATTAATCACTCGCCAAGCTCATTAATAAGAACTAGTTTACTTGGGAAATAAATAAAGAACTAGAAACACTCACATGGTCAAGGTTGGCATATCCTCCAAGCACATAAAACATATTCTTAATCTGTACAGAGTACCCATCTAGCCGAGGCACTGGAGCCGAAGGCATCTGCTCCCAATGCCATTCGGGAGCAGGCAAATCCGCAAATGTAGATGAAAGGAATCTCTCGGGACCCCTCCTTTTTGCACTCTTCCCACCTTTTTCCTGCAACAATCAAAATACAAAACAAATGAATCAATTCCTAGATGTTCAAAAATCCTACATTGACTACATATCCAGACAAAATAACAGCGCAAATGTCTGGTTATCTAATATAATATGGCCAAAATAGTGTATATACGTAAAGGGCATCTCTTAATCCGTTATCAGGCTAAAACAGTGTGCGTAAGAGATTCAGTTATGCCCAAACTTGACGTTTAAAAAATCCAATCCTTAATGTGAAGAAATGTGTAGAAATGTGTTAAAAATCTCAGTTAACTCCAAATTTGACGATGTAAACAGGGAACAATCCTTGACCACCCTTATTGGCCAAAATATATTGAAATCTATCTTAACTATTGTTATCATACCACCCTAATTAGAAGCATTCTAAATTATTTTCTTAACTTGTGTGCAAAGAAAATTTTATGTTTTATTTTTTTAATTTTCTTGAAGTGCTGAGAGAGAAGCATGCCCATAGAGAGACCAAGGAAGAGATAACTCTCAACTCTGGAACAAGTCAGCATTGGATAATCCGCAGATGTTGAATGAAGGTTGACTTGATGAGTGACGAAAGAATATCTCAGCTGAAGCAGCAATATAAGAAAAATGGTGTGTATAAATAGAAGAGAAAAGGGTAATTTTGGGATTGGATTGAGCTGAAAGGCAGATTGCAGAAAGAGGAAAGAAAAGCTTAGAAGAGGCATACGTTGTTTTTGTTGTTGGTGTCGGGTGTGGCGGTGGCATTGGGGATGAGGAGGACGGGAGCGTTGGTGTCGACCCAGTTGGTGGCGATGGAGAGATAGTGAGAGGAAAGGGAGGCGCGGAAGAGGTTGGCGACGAGGGCGACGCCGAGAAAGGCGGAGAGGCAGAAGAAGATGATGACTTTGGAGGCGGAGTGGTGGTGGTTAAGGGGTTGGTGGTGGAACCTGGTTGGCGTAGCCATTGCGTGTTTTGATGGAACGAAAAGAGAGACATTTATTTATTTATTTGCAAGAAAAGAAGAGAAATTTGGATGGCAGAGGAAACAAACAGCGGTTGGTTGGCGCCAATGGTTTTGCCTATTCGTTTCTCTCATCAAAAAACAATCTAACCTCTCTACACTACTATACCACCGCAAATCTTCCTCTTCTTTTTTTTACTTTGCTATTCTTTTTTCTTTCTTCATCTAATTAAGATTTTTATGTGCATAATTAATTCATTAACTTTTATCACCATTAATTTTTTAACTTCAAAAAATTTATATTTAGTTCAAGGTTTAAATATATTTTTATTTAAATCAAATCACTCAATTTTACTACGCTTTTTAATTTTTTTACCGCTTTTTAATTTTAAATTATTGACTTTCTTCCCTTTTAAATAAATCATTTTAATTGTTTAAAACCATGCTACTTTTTTAATTTCAGATATTTATTTTAAAACATAAATATGATTTATTTTAAGACTTCAAATAATCTATAATATTATACAACATATATTATTATTATTATTAGGAAAAACACACGTTGTGTATCTCAAACATGCCTTTTGTGATTTTTTTATAAATATATTATTTATTGTATATAGTATTAAAGTTATATAGTAAAAAAAATTGATTATATAGAAGCATTCTATTCTACACACTAAGAGTTTAATTGTACCCAGTGGATAGCTAGTTTTTTTTTCATCGTTCTTTATTTTTTTTTATACTTTTATATTAATATCCGAATTTTTTTCATCGTTCTTTTTAACCAAATAATTTCTTTAAAGAAATTCCATTAATAACAAAACACAAATAATAAATAAGGAACATTTAAAAAAAAGTGTGGCTTAGTTTCAGACAAGCTTAAAATTCATTCACTTGAGAATAATTGGCTCAGACTAAAATAAGAAGATTTTGTTTTAAATGCAACTTTAGTTTCTAAAATATAATAATATTCCATATTAATCCCTGCCAAAAATTATTATTTTATTTCTTTTACTTAATAAAAACCCTATAGTGCAGTCTTT
>Ga0123341_1005794_pt1 | contig 11085 bp, 6 predicted proteins | sample Turbeapinknodule_FD_89959 | JGI IMG/M metagenome (GOLD analysis project Ga0123341, IMG submission 89959) | Root nodule microbial communities of legume samples collected from Mexico - Turtle bean Mexico pink nodule | ecosystem: Host-associated > Plants > Roots > Nodule | place: Mexico: Nepantla...
AAATAAGAGTCTATCTTAAAAAAGTCTAAAAAAGTGGTTTGAAAATTATCAATTTTAAGAAAATATTACAAATTTTATGATCAGAAACTTAATATTGAATTTAATAAAAAGATATATAGAAATTCAATTCAATTCAACCCTACCCTAAATTCTTTTATTAGAATAGATGAAGGATTTATCTCAGTAGCCAGCCTATAAATATAAATAAATGGATACACGGCAAACAAAATTGCTCAAGTGGGATTGAATCCCACCGCCCCCTTGTTGCGTTGTTCAAGGCTCATCTTACAGATGTCACCTAAAATTATGTTCAAACGAAGCTTAACCTCTTAAATAGTGAGGGAAGAAAAGGACCAAGAATTTTGCTAACATCCTGGGGGCAAAGAATGCTTTCTTAGCAAAGAATCATTAGAATAGCAAGTAATAAATATAAATTAAGAATTATCTCATGTCGCATCTGAATGATAAACAAAGTATTGGTAGTACATATATTTCACTGGAAGCCTCTACAACCAATTTACACAAAAAGCTAGATTCTCTTTTACACTCTCGTACAATAGCAGCAAAAGGAATATATATTTTTTCTTCATTCTGTCGCTAAAGCAGGACAAATAAACAAAAATAATTTTGGTCATGGTTGAAGCCTATTGTTAGGCAAAGCTCTCTTTTAACCATAGCTCAAACGGGAGGACAAATAAACAAAAATAATTTTGGTTATGGTTGAAACCTATTGTTAGGCAAAGCTCTCTTTTAACCATAGCTCAAACGGGATTCTGAGGAGCGTGTTGATGAAATATGAGTTTGACGCCGTGGAATCCCAATTTCACATGCATTGACTCTGGCTGCAAAGCGAAGAGAGCATAGTGACTCGCTAGTGGAAGATTGATCAGGTGAGATGTTGACAAACATCAACGTTTTGGAGTCGCCACCGAGACATGGCTGCCATGAATAATAGGTAAGGAGCATTACAAAATAAAGCAATTTTAAACTAAGCATATTTAAGTCGGAGTTACAACATTTTTAGTTTTTAATTTGAATATAGTAAGAGCACTACATCAATTTATCAATGAAAATTTTAACAGGGGCAAACCTGAAGAAGGTACGTCAACTTGGAATTCCTAAAAGGAATATGCTCTTCTTTTTTTCCTCCCAAAGCAAATATGACATCGCTTAAAGACGATAGACTTTTGTTGATAGCCTAAACGAGACCGTAAATAAAATCACTGTTATTACAATAAAGGTAGAATTGTTAGTATGCTTAATAGCATGCAGATCAATAGATACCTGAGTTTCCTTCAATCGATCTCCCATTGCCCCACTCCTTGAGAGTCTTTCACTTCCCGCAAGATCAATCAGGTTTAAGACACCTTGGACTTGTTGTTCAGTGTTCTATAAAATAGAGGGTGTCACAAAATAATTCAGGAGAAAAAATGAACATAAACAAAAATATTGTACCTCATTTTTCCCACTTATACGCAAGGTAAAGACAAAGTGGCTTCTCGATGACTGTTCATTCATTTGTGTTCTTCCCACTGACCTGAAAAAAAAGAGTCCCACAATTTCTTATTTTCTTTGTTTATGATCCAATTATACATCAATTGTAGACCAATAACAAGAGCACAGTGTCCATAATAAATTATTATTAGATTTTCTAACTGTACCATATACAGAAACTTAGCAGCTTCTATTGTTTAGTTGAAAAAGAAATAACTAGTCATCTGACATTCATTGTTGCACACATCTATCCAGAAAGGTCAAAGAACCTTTTTCAAACAAAGAAGACCATATACCTGCTTTGTGCAGCCTGCTGTAAGAGGGAGGAAATCTCATCTGCGCTACAAACATCCTTTATGGTAAGGTCCGAAACATGTGTGTTTCCATTTGCATCATGTTTGATAGTGTACTGCTTGCTGCTGGAAGCACCATTTTCCTTTCGTGCATATGATAACAAATCTCTGATGGTCTCATTATATATTTCGAGTATTGATGCCTGGAATTGTTTAATTAAAATTTTCAGTTTCCATCGGTAGATGTGGCCACATGAAAATTGAAAATCAGATGCAGTATACTAACCTGCATTGTGTACTTCCATCCCTGGTCTTTTAGAGACTGGCTAGTCTGGAATATCTGTTCTAAAGAACGTGGTATCAATCCTTTCAGATCTGGCGCATCAGGCCTACCCATCATAGTATAGGTTTTACCTGAACCCGTCTGTCCATATGCAAAGATGCACACCTGCCATAGTAACCATTGCCCTCAGTGTCAAAAGACTTTAGACCCAAATCAACACAAACAAAAACAAGAAAAAATATGAATGAAAAGGATAAGCCTCCTGCGAGGCATATTTAAAATTGTATGTGACCCATTCCTCCTCTGTTCTGCATCTCACGACTGAGACAACTTTTCAAGAAATAAACAGAACTGAGTTGTCTTCAGCCATCTTAATAGTCTATTTGAACAAGTTCATAATAAATAACAAATTTAAAGAATATGTGCTTGAAGTGTTGATAGTATTATACTCAACAAGAGATAGTTAACAACAACCAAAGTAATCATTAATTAATGATTTTTTCCTATGAAGGGCAAAAGACAGACAATCATACACTACAAACAATAATAATAACATTAATCTTTATCCAACACGCACTGTGTTTCATTTAAATAAATAAATAAAAAGTATCCGAAAGCTAAGTCATCCCTGTATTTTAAAAAATGAAAATCATTGTCCCAAACATAGGCACTAGGATACGGTACTTTTTTTTGTTCCCAACACCAATGGCTATTTTTTTTCTTGCTCATTTTGATCATTATTTCTTGTGTACTGTGATCTGCCACACAAATACAGATACTGAACAGAGGAGGCAAACTAGAAATTACCTTGTAGCCATCAAGTGCACTTTGTACCAGCTGTGAAATCTCTACAAAAACGTCACGCTGAGAAGCTTCCTGATCGAATACCTTATCAAATGTGAAATTGTACTTCTGCCCTGCTGAATAATATTAATGGATGGGATTGTAATGCTCGTCAAAGCATGTATTTGTAAATCATAAAATACAATAGCTGTACAAAAATGTTTGTATATATACCGCTTTGTGACAATTCAATGTCCCGACCAAGCGCTTCTGTTGACGTAGGGAAAGAAACAACCTTGTCTGTTCCCGTATTCTCATCTGGTAGGAGCGGCCGTACACGGCAGAAAACACGAATATTTCCTTTTAGTTCCTGAAATATAATTTAATTAGAAACCATTGACCTATAAGTGGAGATTTACATCATAAAAACCAAAGTAAATATATATGAAAAGCAAGCAATACCAGAATAGTGTTATGCAGTTTTTTCCTGAGCTTCTCTCCTTCAACTACTTGAAATTCTTTATCTGCCAAACGATCCTGTAGTTTCTGTATAATTTTATTCTGCTCTTCAAACACTATTCTTGTTTCTGAAGCTGATAGATCAGCATTCTAACAAAAAGAAAATAAAGTTGTTTCAGGTCTAGTTGTATGGTAAACAAGAAAATTAGAAAATTATATGGTAAACAACTATTCCATGTCAAGAATAAAAACCAACGACGTTACCTTTAACTTTTCTTTTTCCGCAAACAACTGTTTCTGCAGTATATGTATTTGATCCTTTTGAGATGAACAAGTCTCCTATAAAGAAACCCCACAATAACATAAATCCACCGGACACAAAAGTGCAAGTTAATGAACTAAAAAAACAAAATATATAGAAGTGAACAAAACAAATCAACAAACCTCAATAGCATTTGTTTTAATCGTCAACTTATCTAAGTGTGTACATATTTTCCCAGTATATTCTTCGTGACATACTACTTTTTCGGTTAATTCATGTACTTGTCCCAATAAATGGTCACGATGATCTTTAATTTTCTTTAAGTCTTCGTTCTGCTTTATAAGCTCGTTATGTGAAACCTAAAAAAAAATTAAAAAAATTAGAAAAAATAAAGGCAACGAACACAGAAAGGAGAGCGACTATCAAGATACTTCAACGACAACAGGGAGTTAATGCTAATAATAACGGTACCAGTAAAATACAATAGGTTCTTCACAAAGGTAAGCTATTAGTGTCCAGTTAATCACTTCCATTTCGCACCCAATGTAGCAAAATAATTATCAAAATGTTCACATAATAATTCATATGGTTTTAAAAAATTATACAAATCAGTGGGAAAAATTCACAAAACAACACAGTTCACGGACAAAAAATCATACAACACTTTAGAGCAAGAGAGAAAATACAGACAACTTACTTTAAGAGATGACAACTGATCCTGCACTGCCTTATAGTGGCATCTTACATTGCTAAGGCTCTCAACAATGGTTGTTTTCTCTGTTTCAACTCGTTTAAGGGCCTCGTTACATGTTTCAAGTTGAGATTGAAGTCTACTATTGTACTGCAGTAAGTTCATATTATACTCCTGTGAGAAAGTGGCCTGCAAAACTCAATAGTTTTAAAAGGAACAGATAATGAGGGAGGCTGTAGGATTCAAATAACAGAAAACATGAAAATCTTTTTTAAGTGCAGAATTTACCCAAGAGAGCAATAATTTTGTATAACTCGGAGGTAAAGTTCAATAGTCCAATATTTTACCAATAATAATCTTATACAGAATATAGCATTAAATCACCTGCTTCTCAGCAACTGATTTCTCATCCCGAACTTTCTCAAGCTCAGCTGATTTCTCATCCCGAACTTTCTCAGCTTCAGTTCTGGCTTCCTTTTCTTTACCATAACAATTAATCGCTTCCTAGATTTGAAGTCACAAAAAAATATATCATTGGGAAATAAAGTAACTTCTCTTGAGATATTCCACAACAAAGATAGCAGGCAGCTTTACCAATTTATCTGATTCTTCCTTCACAATTCTCTCTTCCAGAGAAGAATTTTTCATCCTCAAATCAGATAGAGTCTCCTTCAACTCATCAATCTTATTCTTCATCTCAGTTTCTGAGAAAACAGAAATGTATGGTGATAAAATAATTGTGCTTTCCATATGAATTTTCTGAACTGACAACTAAAGATAATAAGTTCTATCCGGACATTAAGGGACTATAGAGTCAATCTTATTCTTCATCTCAATCTCTGAGAAAACAGAAATGTATGGTCATAAAATAATTTTCCTTTCCATATGAATTTTATGGTCTGACAACCAAAAATAATAAATTCTATTCGGGCAAAGGACAATAGAGTCAATCACAGAAAATTTAAAATAAAAATTACTAAACAAAATATATAATCCCTCAACAAGCTAAATACATCACCAAATGATTACAATAGCCATATTACTATTTCACTGTGTATTGAAGAACGAACGTCTCTATCTATGAGTAAACTCTACTTCACCTAAATCCCTACCTGCTTCTAGCCACACAGCAAACTATACAACAATATACAAATACCTTCTCCCGCTCAACACATAAGTACAGCACAAATAGTAGCTAGCATACTTCAAGCGCAATTTTAAGAGATTTTCAATAGTATATCAGCATATCGACTCAACTTATTCTCAAAAATTTCCGAAGAGATGAAACTCACCAGTATCATTGCACTTCTTCTCAGAAGCCTCTAGCTCAGACTGAAGCTTTTCCTTTTCTTGAACATGCCCTTCTTCTATCCTTTTATACCAGCGAACGCAGGCCTTAAGGCGCTTAATAAGAACCGTCATCTGGTCCATATTTTTCTGCCAAACAAACCACAAAACAGTAAAGAACAAAAGGAAAAAAAATTGTTGACTAATTGATTAAATTAAGAACATCACAAAACAAACCTTATTATTATCATAGGTATTCCCCTTCTTCTTTTCCTTCTTTTCATTCAGCAAAGTCTCCACCTCCTCCTTCGTGAAATCAACCGCCTCGGTGACATCACTCGTCGTGTTAAGATCGGAGCGATTGGTGACAACGGAAAACGGTGTTCTAGCCCTCCCAGCAGAAGCGACACCGCCCTGTGGCTCCATCTTCTCAGCTCCGATGCCCCTGCGACGCATGTTCGGAGTAGCTTCGTCGGGGCCTAACTTTTTCTGAAAGCAAAAACGAAGTGGTTTAGAGGGAAATGCTGCAATGTTTGGATTGTAAGAAAACGAAATAAAGATTGGAGTTTGGAGGAGCAAAGGCTTTACATACATTACTCTGATTGCGGGAAGCCATGTGAGGCTTCGGAAATGGAGGTTGTGAAGCGAGTTGGTAGGTTAGGGTTCAGAGAGAGAAGTGCGTGGAGCGCGAATTTTGAACTTGGATCTGGCGGCCAAGGTACCCTTCCGTCTTCTTCTGGTTATGGAAGTAAGTTCTCTTACTCTCTTGTTTTCAAATTATTATCAATTTTGAAACCAACGTTCACATTCGTCGCTCTTCAACTATAAAAGAAAATAAATAATTCTCATAATAGTCAGGGGCTATTATTTAAAAAAAATTAAAATAGATAAGTTTTCAATTTATTAAATTTTTAATTTTCAAATTTTTCCTTTCTTTTCTTGTATGCCTTGTGTATCTCAAATTCATTTCTATTATTTTTTACCTTTTATAGTGTGGCGTTTGTCAATGCCATTCTATCATAATGTTACTGTAAATGGCATCACCAATGTGTTATCATAATTTATTACATTAAAATGGATAAATTATCTTCTTTTTTATGCATTGAGTATATCAACTTTAGTCTATGTTTTTTATAACGTGTGTTTAATAATATATGAAAGATTATTATCTCAGAATTAAAAAAAAGCATGTATATCTATAGGCTAAATTAAAATTTCCTTGATATTCAAAAATAGAATTATCAAATAAATTCACCCCAATATACATTTATTGTTTGAGCAATATAAAAAAAAAGTTATCATATTTTCACAAGCAAATCAATATCAAAATAATTAAGACAAAATATAGAAAAAATATAGTTATAAATGTGGAAAAAAGGGCTATGATTTAGTAAATTGATAGTTTTTTGTATAAATGAAAAAACATGTGCAAACCTAAACATCGGAATTAAAGACATAGAATCTATTAATAAAGATTTTTGGCTAAATGGAAATGGAGAATGAGTCCGGTTAGTAAGGACTATGGAGATATATATACTATAGTCAAAATACGGAACATTGAGAAGTCTTAATGGGAAGAGTCCCGATATATTGATATCCTCTGCACAGGACACACATTTAACGCTATAAACGTGACAATGACGTGATAGAGGGAGATTTGCACGCGAATGAGCAGCGCGAACTTCAAAGTATGGTAAAAAAAAATATATTACATCGGTTCTTAGAAACAACCGGTGTAATATATATATATATATATATATATATATATATATTTACTCATAATGACCCATATTACATTGGTTAAGTCATCTAACTGATGTAATATACGGTTCATATTAAAAAAAAATGATTTTTTTTCATAAAGAGTGCGTGGGTCATAAACATCACATAAGTAACTACTTACAGACACACGGGTAACCAATTTTGCGTGTGCCAGAACCTGTGGCTGGGTAACCAACTCTGGTAGGATTATTACATGAGTTAAGCTATCTAACCGATGTAATACATCGGTTAAGCCATCTAACCAATGTAATATATGGTTTTTATTAAAAAAAATTGATTTTTTTTCATGAAGAGTGGGTGACCATAAATGTCACATAGGTAACCACTTACAGACACACGGGTAACCAGTTTTGTGTGAGCCAATATATGTGGAGGAACATGTGGCTGGGTAGTTCTAGTAGGGTTATTACACCGGTTAAGTCATCTAACCGATGTAATATATATAGTTCTTATTAAAAATATGATTTTTTTCATGAAGAGTGGGTGACCATAAACATCACATAAGTAACCATTTACACACACGGGTAACCAGTTTTGCGTGCGTCACATAAGTAACGACTTACAGACACACGGTAACCAGTTTTGCGTGTACTACGAGTCATATATTATAATATAGAGTCAGTATCACATTCTCACCAAATGTCACGTCTGCAGCGTCAATTAATGTCATACAAGTAGTGTCAAGTCTGTATTAGTGACAGAGGATGTTAATAAAACATTTTTCTAATGGGAAAGAATGGAAGTAATATGAGTTGTTGCAGTAGAGAGATTTATGAGAGGTACGTGGGGTTAGGGCATTAAAGGAGGTGTTTGGACAATAATATTGAGTGGTAAATGGGTAAGGGGACTAAAATAAAGTTTTTGAAAAATAATTGTGTGGGAGAAGTTTCAGTAATTGACAAGTACCCTGTGTTATACGCTAATTCATCGAAAAAAAAGGAGCATAACTTGTATTCTTCGGGTACTGGTACAATAATAGGTAGGAATGGAGTTTGCCTTGAAGGAGAGAGTGGTTTGAGGGTGAAAGGAACCAAGAAATTGAGTTATTGAAAGACATAAAGGAGAAAGACTTATGCATTGATAGGGAAGATATATTGTTATGGAAAGACATGGAAGTGAAAGGGTACACGATAAAATCATACTCCAAAATGCAACAGGTAGTTTACAGGGAAGACTCTGAAATGTACACTAGCCTTTGGAGTATAAGGGTTGTACCATCTACATACCACTTCGTGTGGAAGGTATTACTGAATAGGCCTGCAACAAAAGGGAACCTTAGAAGAAGATGTATAGATGTAGGAAATATATTGTGTGTACTGAATCCCACCTTCGAGTGGTACAAAACTATATACGAGACATGACTAGATACTATAGATTTTAGACAACTGCAAGTTCATATAATGTGTTGGACATTTCGGATGGTTTGATCTAATGTGATGTAGATAACTATGATGACGTAGTTATTTTGTTTGAGGATGTCCTACCATATATGCATTAGTACATATGTTCCATAAACAGTGATCTTTGTGGGTCTTTGGCACATTAGTGTATTGGTGATTGTGTCATGTAGCTAATGCTAGATAGCTCCATGGAAGTGAATATTGGTTCAAGTGTTGGTTTTGGATTGTATAATTATTCATGGGTGTTCTCACTTAAAATTGGAGTTAAAAGCTTGAATTTCTAAATTAAAACATTTTAAACAATCGGAAGTTAAAGGGTCACACCATGTTAATCATTTCATATAAAATGTTAAAATATCTATATTGTAAAATTTTAATTCAAACTAAAATATTTAAAAAAAATTAAAATTTTAAAAATAAATAAGAACAGATTTCTTATCTAATGAATATAATAGTTGTACATTTCTTGTCTAATGAATTGGTAACAAAGAGAACGGTGATTAAGGATGGCCAACAATGGGGTTTCCTTGCCTCTTTTCTTCCCTTCTTGTGGCAGTTACAGAGACATAATAGACAATGGTGAACAAGCCATGTATGAAGCACAAAATCCCTCCAATCGATAGAAAACGACTGTTTGATATTCCACACGATTCTCTTGATCTTGAGTTGGCCAAGGTCCCTAATACCAGCAAGGAGAAAGAAATTGCTAATACTATCCTGCAATGAACACCACTATTCAGTCACTAACAATTGATTTGAGTATCTAACAAGTGATAGAATCAATGAGTATCAACATGGATCAAAGAAGAAACTTGTGGTAACATATGACATGAGATTTGAAGCAGCAGTATAAAGAGAAGCAACACATGTTGAAAAAGACATACCATGATAAGATTAGAAAGGCCACTGCTAATTGTCTATTGGCTGTGGCTCTCTCGCATTCTTCTTTGGACCGCATGCAAATGCACCTACCAAGCAAGTGAGCAAATGCATGAGCAAAGACCAAGAAAATGGAAGCACAAACTCCTAGCTTGAAGGCTTCATAGTTAGGGTCCCTACACACCAGTGCCCACATCTTCAAGTCCTTAACCTGTTTCCATCCCAAAACATCAAAACAAGGCTCATTGCTAAGAGTTCTCTTCTCTCACCAACATTGAGATTTCAGATATATATACACATGTTTTTGGTCATAAAGAAGTACCTTGTTTTGAGCTATTTCTGCTTGAATTCCAAGTATGCCAGCAACAATATCCAATACCAAGACAAAAATGCAGACAAGGAAACCATAGTTTTGGGCCATTTTCACAATTCAAGGCAATGGCACTATGGCTAAGATGTTAACTACAGATAACTTGTTCATAACTCCTTACTTTAATAGTGGAGCAGTGTGATATTTAATAGAGGAATACGAATAAAGGTTTGCTGCATATTATCATATATGCATGAAATTAGCTGTGATCTATGGCTAAAAGCTGCTTTCCTCCTCAAGTTTACACTTTATTCTTCGTTTCTCTTTCTCTTTCCCTTTCCAATATTCCTTCCATGAGGGACAAGGAAAACAGAGTCACCAAGCCAAGGTCACATCCATGGCTTTGATTATGGTTGTTATGTTGCTGCAATATTATGCTGTGAATTAAAAACTGATTGCAGTTACCCATATGCGAATCAAAACTTGTATGTATTAAGCTTTTAGACTTTAATCCATGAAATTTTGTAAATATATAATTTTGATTCTTATAAGTTTGATAAGGACCAAAGTGGTGTGTTCTCCATCTTCGATAATCCACGTTTGTAATTCGTAGATTTCGTGTTCCTTTAGTAACGAATAATACTGCTGTCTACTATAGCAAATAGATTTGAAGCTAAAATCATAAACATCGTGATATTGGTTTAAATTAAATTAAACACAATTTCTTTAAATTAAACAAGTCATTTACGTACGACTCAATAAAATAAGACTTTTGTTTATAAATAACATTTTTGTTTATAAACAATTCTCAGAAATCATTTTCACTAAAAAGCTGTTCTAAGCACCTGTTAAAAATGATTTAAGTGTTTTTTAAAAATGGAGGACTCACATTAAAATAATATTTTTATATTTAAATGACTCTTCTAAATCATTCTCAATAAAAATGTTTCTAACATCTCTCACTCGAAATGATTCAAGTATTTCGCGCTTAATATAGCCTGAACATCTCCCATTAAAAGTGTTCTAAGCATTCAATAAGAGAAGTTAAGAAAAAATTAATAAACGAAGAAGAAAAACTACTACATTATTAATTAAATGATTTAAATTAGCGTAAAAATATAAAAAAATATTAAATAAAAAATAATTAGTTATTATATTAATT
>Ga0123341_1005797_pt1 | contig 11082 bp, 6 predicted proteins | sample Turbeapinknodule_FD_89959 | JGI IMG/M metagenome (GOLD analysis project Ga0123341, IMG submission 89959) | Root nodule microbial communities of legume samples collected from Mexico - Turtle bean Mexico pink nodule | ecosystem: Host-associated > Plants > Roots > Nodule | place: Mexico: Nepantla...
ATATATAAGAATAAGAATAAAATTTAAATTATTAATATTTACAAATGAAGTTTTAATTATTTATTATATATGAATAATTTAGTATGTAAAAGTAATAAAACTTTCTTAATTTACCTAATGAAAGGGAAAAATGGACCTTTTTCACTTCTATTATTTTTATCCATAATAATCATTTCAATTTATACACAGAAAATAATACCAAAAGAAGTTGCAATTCCTTTTAATTTTATTATAAATAAAGCATATTTTCCTAAAAACTCAATCCAAAATGACTGAGACTGGTTTTTCATAATTTTGTTAATAATAAAGAATATATTTTGACGTGAATAATTAATAAAAAAATTAATTTATTAGAGTTTATGATATATAAAAAAATGTTTCTAGAAAAGAAGGGAAAATTTCTTCATACAAACGTGCCTGCGTGTGATATTGAAACGCAGCTACTAAGCAATTTCCATGTTAATGAGAAATTTCTTAGAAGGTATTATTTGAAGATTATCAATTTATAGTTGAGGGTGGTATGGAGAAGAAGGTGAAGGTGATGATCCTTTGTGTTGAGGTTGAACTCTCTTAGTCTCAGGTGCAGCAATGGCAGGGGGTTCAAATTCAAAGAGGCCTCATCATGTCAACAGGGCCACTGATTCCACAAACACACAACAGGGCATAATTGAAGGGAATAATCTGCAACCACAAACACAAGTGCAAGAACGAGTTACTGTTTTCGACCAACATTTCTATGATGGAATCCCATGCTTTGCCGATGTTTGCTTTCTCCACAAGTCAAGATCAATCTCAAAGGTTGTTTGGTTGGTTTTTAATTTTGATTTCAAATCATTCACTCTTGTGTGTTCTGCTAAATATAACTGGGTTTAAGGTATATTTATTAGTAACTGTTATTATTCTACTTTTTGGAGGGTGTTTGATTTATTCTACTTTTTGTCTCTCTCTTCTATAACTGTTTATTTGGAAGTTTATCCAAAGAAGTGTTGATTTTCAGGTCTCAGAGGTGAGTTTACACTTGGGCAGAGCTGGAAGTATTGGATGTGGAATGGTTTTGGATACCATTGGGAGCAGCATTACAAGTCTAAATGCTGGCAATGGGTTTGCTTCTGGAGCTGCGATTAAGGGGAATGGAATTTCAATTTTAGCATTTGAGGTTGCAAACACAATTGTCAAAGGTTTTAATCTTCTGGAATCTCTGTCCGCAGAAAGTATTAGGCATTTAAAAGAAAAGGTGCTTCTTTCAAAGGGTGTGCAGAATTTAATATCAGAAGATATGAATGAACTTCTTAGGATTGTTGCAGCAGACAAGAGGTAAACTATTGGTTAAATTAAATTACTAAGAATGAGTTCTGTACCATCAATAAACTAAGAGGTTTGTTTGGACCAATTTCTCTATAAATACTTGGAGAAGAAAATAAAAGGAAAAAAAATGGAATAAACTTCTCAAAAAGCTAAAAACCTAACATGAGAGAGTTTTTCCAAATTAGCATAACCTAATTTTAGTTTTTGGAGAAATTTATTTAGTCTTTTCTTCACATTTTCTCTTCCAAAGTGCTTCTGGAGAAATTTATGCAAACAGACCTTAACTAGTTTATTGTTTTGCATTACCATGGCTCTATAAAACGAAATATCAAGTGTATGTCATTTTGGATTATGTTGTCAGGCAGGAGTTGAAAGTTTTTTCTAATGAGGTGATTCGTTTTGGAAATCGTTCGAAGGATCCTCAGTGGCACAATTTAGACCGTTACTTAGAGAAGTAATATAAATTGTACTCATTCAATTTGTCTAGCCTTTCATTCATCATCAAAAAACTATTTAGCCTCTCATTTATTCTTTGTTGTATTTCCTTTGTAAATTTTAGAATTAACAGACAATTAAATGGAAGACTGTCAAGAGACGAGGCAGAATCAACAATGCAACGCTTGATGACTTTGGTTCATTTTACAGTTGTGAGTGTATTCCTTGTGTCAATAACTGGTAATAGTAACTTTTGAAGCTGATAATGTAAGAAAACTTAAAAAGGAAAGGGATTCATTGGAAAAGCATTTGCAATATAAGAATAAGTAAGTCAAGTGGTTAATTGAATTTATAAATTATTGCTAATGAAGCCAACTTTCAACATTTTTAACCAGTTGAATGAGTGACTGTCCTCTAATAGGAAATACTTTATCCATCAATTTATTTTTGTAATTTTTCAGAAATTCATTATAAGGGAAATAATTGAAGAATTTCAAACTATTTACCTCATATTGTATACATATCAATTGCACAGGGCTTTATTTCTTTCTATCACTTTCTTCGGGTCCTACTTAATACCTTTTACACGAATCATGATTTACAAAGGTATAATGGGAGTTTCTGAGTTCATCTGCTTCAGCTCTGTAGTAACTGTAGGTACATTTAAGTGATTTAACTACTCATTTTGATTATGTTCTCCATTATGACCCTATAATGTAACTATCAATCATGTAAATTTGGAATTGAATATGTACCAAAATTTCATAACGACACATGTGTTTTAGAAATGAAACCAATATGATGATTATGATACCTTCTTGATTAATCTAATCTTTACTCATTTATTTTGACTGTACAAATTACATGTTATTGAAAGTAATTGTGGAAATGTTGTATATACTACTTATATAAATTGGTTTATTAAATTGCCTGAGGTGTCTTATTTACTGCACCTTTTGTTTCCTCTGCTCATTTTCTCCCATTTTGCAGTTACTTGATCTTCTAGATTTTCTATTACTTTGCCGAAACCAAGTTCTCTATGCATCTTCTTTTTATTCAACTAAGTATTTTTTTCTGTGGGTTTAATTCTAAAATTGGAACACAATTGTCTGTGGCTGCAGAAATTGTACCATGAATTAGATGCTTGGGATAAACTTCAACAAGATTTTCAACGTAAGTGAGTTGGAGGATCAAAGAGGGAGTTGTTCAATGTTACCAATGGGCCATAGCATAATATGCATCTTGTCTTTGTATGTAGCAATTTTTAATCTTAAATTTGAAGCTCTTAGAGACTTAATTTAAAGTGAAGAATAATTTGGCATTAATGTTATTGTTGTAGTTGGAAATAGAGCCATCATTTAGTCAGTGAGAATGTGTAGAACCTTGGGACAAGGTCCACACTGATCATGCAAAATGTTTAAAAGATATATGCTAGCATCAACAACTCTTTCATCAAGGACTCTGAAATGAATATAGGATCTGTACACTATAGTTATCTACACTGCTTTAGTCGTATCCTATTTTTGTATCTTATGTCCCTGTTAAATTTTAATTTTTAACGCTTTACAGACAGATAACTTTTTCAAAAACCCCTACTTTGCTTTTTTGGTAATATTTGTTTTTCTTTTTGTTTAGAGCCAAAACTACATAGTGTTGTCTGAGGGCCTGAATGATTGTTAACTATATATATTGCACATGTTTGAAGATAAAGTCACTCTGATTCAAAAGTTTTATCTTTCAGTATATTGAGCAGTATTTATGTGGTCTCTCTATCATATAGGTGATGACCTTGCAGTCTTGACGGCGGAAATTAAAAATCGAAAGAAGCAAATTAGTCACTTAAAGAAAAAATCACTCTGGTCTAGAAGTTTGGAGGAGGTAGCATTAGATTTCTTCTCAGCAAAATATGTTTATCTTGTCGCTCAGTATTCTCCTCATTCATTGTTTGTTTTATCCTCAATTAGATTTTCATTCCATCCGATCCACGTATAATGCCAAATATACTATAGAGAAATAATGCAAAAGTTGAATATAATTCATAATCTAATGTATTACAGGTTATGGAGAAGCTTGTAGATATTGTCCTTTTTTTGCATTTGGAGATAATCAACGTCTTTGGCAATACAGGTTTGCCATTAGATTATGTTTGCTTCACTTGATCTGTAATGGTGTTCTGGCCCACTTAATATTAAGTATTAAATATCAGTTCTTTTCCATGTCAGGACTTAGTTAACACAAGTGATTCTTATTTTAAATTAGAAAGGGAGAATAAGGTGGGTGTTTTTTTGGAAGGGGAGAGGGTGGGGTAGAAGCATTTCATTTTCCTGGTGAAATCCAGCATTAAATGAAATCTATATTCTACATACCTGTAATGTTTATCCATGGGCATCTGCAGATGATCACGAACCATCAATTGGACACATGAGCAATTGCCAAAGATTGGGCCCTGCAGGCCTTGCTTTGCATTATGCAAATATAGTGCGTCAAATCGATACTCTTGTGAGTTGATCTTTATATTTAATCCATTCTATCTCTGTTATTTTTTTTCCTTATCTTGAATGAGAAATTGAATTTCTAGAGTAGCTTCTGCCGTTAAGTATTGAATTTCTATTGTGCTACTTCTCTGTAACTTCCTTCCTAATTACTTTCAGATTTGATGTAATTAAATATTTGGATTTGACTGTAAACATATTTATTTTAATCAATAAAATTAAGAGGGAAACTCAGCCAAGAATCAGCAGCAAAGCGAAGCATTTGACTTATACAAATTTTGGCTGCCCTTCACATCAGATGGTGCCAGTTTGGTAGAAAATTTCATGTGCTTTCAAGTTTCTAATACTAACTGCCTTTCAGTTTGCTACACCACCTGTGACCTGGACTTTGAAACTAGATGGTCCCCTTTTTTTTAAGTGAAAACGGATGATCCTCAAAATTTATAAATATATAATATTTGGTTTACGACAGTGAGCTCAACTCAATACTAAGGATGTCTTTAGTTACTCATGTTTGTAATGTAATGTAAATAAGACTAGGAGGAAAATTGTTAACGTTTATGAACCTTCTCTATAGCTGTTGCATAACTTTGTGAAGGTTCTTATGACTTGTGATTTTGAAAGACATGTTTGTAATCTGGAATATTTGAATGCACACTGCCTCTAAAGAAAAGAAAATCTGGTATTTTCGTGGTTAATTTTTATCAACATGCCTCACTGCCTTCTACATGTACTTTAAGAATGGAAAAGTAATTGTGGTGCCTTTTTTTCCATGCTGCATTAGATCCAAGGCCGAAATCATAGCGTAGCCTGTGCCAGGAAAATTCAAAGTTTTCTTTAGTTTTTGGTTTTCAACCATTGCTTGGCCGTAGTTGATACTTCCCAATTTGTCAAGGCATCAAATAACATACCTTCCCATGTTCTCGTACATAACACATTCTAGTCAGAGAACACCTTAGCCTGATCTAGATCATAACGCACCACATTTCCTCTAAAATAAATTAGGAGATTGAAATATATATCCATGAAATTTTACATTCGTACTCGTATGTTTTGATCAGATTCTATATTCATACTTAGTTATATGATATTGGGATATGATTTGTTCACTAATGATTCCCTGTACTTTCTAAGATTGAATAAGGTGTAGTGTAGTTAAATATACTAATCATAGTTGTTCAAATTTGTGTCATTCTAAGCAAACTACATTTGAGTAACATTGTACTGTATCCGGCATTGACACTCAGGTAACCAAATCAACCATGTCTGCTGCAAATACAAAGGATTCACTCTATCAAAGCTTGCCTCCTAATATAAAATTAGCTCTACGTTCTAAATTACCATCCTTTCATGCTGTCGAAGAGGTATGATTAACTGCTGATACTTTCTATTATTACCACTTTTGTTAAAAAACCACAAAAAATAGATAGAAGTAAAGTTTAGAATAGACAAAAAGGCCTTAGGTTTATGCACACTTTGCCTCTAGCCCGCAACAGACGAGGGAAAATAAAAAGTATACCAACTATATGGCTGTTAAACAATGACGCCATTCAACCTCCTCATTGAAATCAAGCAGTCACTCATCATACTCAGTCCATATTGAACGCCCTCAATTTAATTTACCAATGATTCTTTCACCAAAGGACATGCCTTCGTACTTGGCTAGATTGTTTAGTCACCGCATAACATGATGATATTTAGAATGCTGCGGAAAATGCTTAATTTTTGAAGAATAACTTTTCTTCTACTTTCATCTTTCCACTTTTTGTTCTTTTTTACTCTTTCCTCATGGTTGCCGTTTGAGTCTTGCAGCAAAGTGTAGCCGATATAAAAAGTGAGATGAATAAAACCTTACGTTGGTTGGTTCCCATGGCCACTAAGACATCCAAGTAAGATATCTGGCTTGTTGTCAACTAGCTCCTAACTACCCATATGAAAAGCCTTCTATCATCACTATATCTACCTCATACAAGTTAACTCTAATCCTTTTTGGCCTTTTTTTTTGGTTGTTTTAAAATTGGTCCAGAGCACATCATAGATTTGGTTGGCTTGGGCAGTGGGCAAACACAAGGTAAGCAGCAATTCTCTGCTGCTATATTTGAGTTAGAAATCTGTACATTTTTTCCTTTTTGTATATTAATTTTTTATTTATTTAAATACTTTCTTGGTTCTTAAAGGTATGAGGTAAACAGGAAGGGTGGTGTAATGTGGAATGAGACATTCCACCATGCAGATAAAGATAAAGTGGACCATTATATTCTTGAACTTCTCTTATGGCTTCATCGCTTGGCCATCAGACGTAAGACAGACTGTGATGCTATTGCTGGCTAAGTAAGATCTCCCATCAAAGGAAGCAATTGCCGGATTAGCTGTCCAAATAAATCTCTTGATTTTAGGAATTGTAACTTATATTTACATATTTTAACTCTACACTCCCCGTGAAACTAATAAAAAAATAGATTTCTTTATTCTTAGTTTGGCTACAAGGTTATGAAACTTTCGTCGTTTGGTCCATCTATGTGACCATCCATTATTGGTTGTGTGAAACAGGACGTGAACACCAGACCTTCCTCTTACTTTTCTGTAAGGATGTGTGTCTCCGTTGAACTATCAGTCATGTAAGGTTATGGGTAATATTTTGTTTATTTGTCATAGTAGAACTCCTTTGGTCCCTTCACGTCAATCTTAAATAATCTAGAATAGAATAATCTAGAATAATTTTCTGCCATAGCTAGCAAAGAGCTTTGTACTCTTTACATAAGAAATTGGCCAGATAAAATATTGAGACTCAGCCAAAATATTGATTCTAAATTTAATTAATGCGTAGTTTATAATTAAATTTCGAGTTTAAGTAATCTTTGAATGCATTTATGATTCAAGTGTTGGAAATTCTGTTTTTTTAACTGCAAATAGCAAATAAGTGCACCTGATATTTTATTATTCTGTTTTAATTGTTGATTTAATATTTTTAGGTAACTGCTCATAAAATCATTTAAGAATCCGTTAATGTTAATGTAATTGTTAGCAATGATAATAAAATATCTTTCTCTGATTTATTCTAAAAAAATCAACAATTGGTATTCTTCAAGAATCTGTGAGGTTAGTAGAGTGCATCAATGGAAGGAGATTTCAATTTTTTAGTAGCAATGGTATCACCTGTCTTTGATGGACCTACTTAGAACCCTACTATGACACAAATAAAATCACATAAGGAAAAGAAGATAAAAAGATCAAAGACAAAAACATGTCTATTTGCAGCTGTATCTCCTATGGTATTCACAAGGGGGGAGTTTGAACACTGCAGAGAATGAAGGAGTCAGAATCCGTAAAAGAGTACTCTGAGGGCCAATAAAGAGTACTCCGATCTATTTCGGGAGGAGCTGACTGGTCAAGGACTTCTCAAGATGCAAAAATCTTGTCAAGAGAAATTTTTGATAGGTCCTTTGTGTTCTCTAGGGTTGTTATGGTGGCTTCAAACCTCTCTGAAATCGTTACAAGCAATTTTTCCACAATTCTTGAATCTTTTAACACAGACCCAATCAACCTCACTTTGTTTGGCAAGTCAGAGTACTCTTTTATGGATTCGGACTCTATCATTCTCTGTAGTTCAAACTCCCTCCCTGATTAGATTCAGCACTTGCATTCCACGAATCCTCTCATCACCTTCATATTCGGCTTTGAGGTAATTCCAGATTTCTTTTGTTGACTTCAAGGACATTATCCGTGTGAATACTGCAAATAAACATGTTTTTGCCTTTGATATTTTCATCTTCTTTTCCTTCTGTGATTTTATTTATTTGTGCCACAATAGGTAGGTCTCCATACGAACCGTCCACATTTCCATCAAAGACAGGTGGTACCTTGCTAAAAAATTGAAACCTCCTTTCATTGATGCACTCTACTAACCTCACAGATCTCTCAAGAAGATAGCTCTGATACCAATGGTTAATTTTTTAGAATAAATTAGAGTAAGACATTTTATTATCATTGCTAACAATTACATTTATAATACTTGTAATAACTCACACTTAAATGATTTTATGAGCAGTTACCTAAAAATATTAAATCAACAATTAAAACAGAATAAATCAACAATTAAAACAAAATAATAAAATACCCGAAGTTAGATCAATTATTTGCAGTTTGTGTATTTATTTGCAGTTAAAAAACAGAATTTCCAACAAAGTTATTTCATCACTTAGTTGTGATCTAACTTCGGGTACAAGTTTTGATCATGGTCAAATGTAATTTTAAGAAAACAATTTTAATTTTAAAAATACCGTAATTTTGTTGCTAAACAATGTTATAAAACAAATTTCAAGGTGCTGCACTATATGTCGCACATTCGAACATTTTTTTTTGTTCCTTTACTTTTAGTCCCTAAAACCTTTTCTAAAAATCTTTAATTAAACTGTTCAAAACACTAACTAAATCACTTTAGTTAACTGTTTAAAGCATTATGTTAATCGGTTTGGCGATAAAAAAATTAAAATAATTATTAAGGACGAAACGATTAAAAAAATATTAGAGACCAAAGTTATAAATAATAAAAAGATAACTTTATTATCATCATTATTGTAGCTATCCCACTTATAATTATGTCCCTATAGTTTGTGTATATGTATATATTAGTAATTTAGCATTGGCAGAATCAATAAACTAGTAAGTGATAATTTCAGGTGGCCGAATTCTGGCAATAAAGAAAAGTCTTGACGATTACGGCATTAACTAGAACCTTGACACTATATATCAATTTTTAAAACTAAAGAGAACTTATCAAGAATCCAATCTTATATAATGCAACTGAGAATCATAGAATTACAATTGAACAATTATACCAAACAAAAAGAGACCAAGATTCTAATATTTTCTTAATATATTTACAATTTAAGATCATGCTGCAACTTACACGTAAACACAATCATATTACCTCCTTTTCAAGTTTCAAAACTGCCATGAAAGCTTCTTGGGGAACATCAACTTTACCAATAGACTTCATCCTTTTCTTTCCTTCAGCCTGGTTGGAAATAGACGATAATAGTATTATGAGCAATCCAAGGTATAAATCAGAATTAAAACATCAATTGCGTATAAGTAATTTTACATTTCCACCACGCAATTAATGAAGTAATAACCATTTTTCTTTGTTAACACAAAATACTACAGAAGCTGAAGTGAGACACATCTATAGCTATACGTATTTCACTGTTCACTATATACATACTAGACATCCATTTCGATAACCTTAATATAACAAAAAAATTGCGAATTTATACTAGAACATACCTGTTTCTTAAGCAATTTCTTTTTTCTTGAAATATCCCCACCTAGAACATCAAAGAGAAAAAATTGCAAAGCAATCCAGGCAATCAGATCAGTACGAGGAAAAAATAAAGTGAAAGATGGATGTAGTTGTACCAAATACATAATTGTTCGTAGTTTCTATTTTCTAAATGTCTACATGAGAAGAAGGAAATTTCACTTATAATATGAAGAGCCACATGGTCAGGAAATCTTCTAAAAAATATGTGGGAAGAGGAACACGAAAAAACAAGTTAAAAGATTTCATTTAAGAACAAATAGCAACCCAAAATCTACTGAGGCATCCTGGTGGTAATAATGATTTAAATATTTTTAAGCATGTTTATGCAAGACAAAGTTTGCTATTTTCTCTCACCGTAGCATTTGGCTAGTACATCCTTCCTTATTGCAGATATCGCTTCACTGGCAATCACCTTTGATCCTATGCATGCCTAGAATAAAGAAAGCAAGCATATATGTTAATGTTATCATGGTTAGCTTAATGATTTTGAACAATTTTTTTTGAAAAAATTAACATTAGAAGTGTACTCGATGCTTACTTGAATTGGTACTTTAAACATTTGCCGTGGTATGAGCTCCTTCAACTTCAGAGTCAAAGCCCTTCCCACAGAATACGCCTGAAAATAAAAGCCTCAGAATCACAATGCAGCCAAATTTAACTATAATGGTGTAGCCTATATAATACATGATGAAGCGTAGCTTATGCAGACGGGAGTAGCAGTGAAACATAAACAGTAAACCAAGTGACCCGTAGACAATCTTTTAAATACTGAAAATAGTATCTTGTGATATTTTATACTTCAAGTTCTGCAATAAGTGACAACAGAACTTGAGGTGAGTGCAAGGGGAAGAATCAGTAAGATAGTAGTGTAGTGAAATAGGTATTAACGCTGAGATGCGGGAGATTAAGTGGAGGGCACTGCTGTTTTACACGTCATTGATAGGAATATAGTAGTTTAAATAGTTAAATAAACCATTTAAGTTTGAATCAAAGCCGTACAAATTTTTTCCTTTTATTTAGGATCATAGCTTTAAAGGGAGAATATGGAAAAAATAGAAGCAAAATGATAATGTTTAGATAAATGTACGCCCACACAAGAAAACGTAGGATGTGTAATGATTGTATACAAATACTTCACTACTACACTCCAATGAAAAAAGGGAGAATTATAAAACAACCCCTCAAAAAAACTGGTCAGCTACACAGAAAATTGGAGGGGCTGGCTCCTGTTCACAGTAACCGCCAAGATAGTCGTGATAGTGCCACTATCTCGTGCAATTAATAATTGAGATCTTTTAACAACAGTAATAAAAGCTAGAATAGACAACACAATATTGAGATTACTTAGGATCTATTCAGACGAACTTTGAGAATTTTTAGAAGAGAAAAGAAAAAAATGAAATATATTTCTTCACAAGTTAAAATCAGTTTACGGATAAACTAACTAATTAGAAGAAGCGCTCTCGTAATTTCTCCATGAGAATTTCGAGAACAGAAAAGAAAATTTTATATATATATATATATATA
>Ga0123341_1005798_pt1 | contig 11080 bp, 8 predicted proteins | sample Turbeapinknodule_FD_89959 | JGI IMG/M metagenome (GOLD analysis project Ga0123341, IMG submission 89959) | Root nodule microbial communities of legume samples collected from Mexico - Turtle bean Mexico pink nodule | ecosystem: Host-associated > Plants > Roots > Nodule | place: Mexico: Nepantla...
ATTTTAAACATTAAAAATATTTATTTTTTTAATGCATTTAAAATTAAAATTATTAATTTTTTTAATTAATTTATTTTTTTACTTTTGAAATAGTGCTAGATAGGGAAATAAAAATAAAAGGGTGCTAGATAGGGAAATAAAAACAAAATAGTGTTAGACGGAGAAATAAAAGCGTAAATAGTGTTATATGAGAAATTGATTCCAGTGGTGGCGTGATTAAACCTGAGGTTTTTTCAGTGTGATGTAATCAGCCAAGTGGCGTTGAGTTATGGTAATCGGCTTATGTCTATAAGGCTCGGTGTCTGAAGTTGGGAGTTGTGTCAACACCTAAGTAATGTCTATTTTTCCCTTAATAATTTAAAACTTTTTAACTTCTAGATATTCATATCCGTAAGTCAAATCACAAAGTTTTGGATATACAAATCCAGAACTAATATGTCACTTCCAGATTTCGCCATCCAAAAGTTTATCTGGACAATATAAATGACTTCCAAATATCAAAATCCGTAAACAAACATAAATGAGTTTCAGATTTCGATTCTCAATACCATTTACAGTACACCATTCTAGATATGAAAATCCGAAACTCATAACTCACTTTTCCAGATATGATCATCCAGAAACTTAAATGAAGTATGAAAATGACCTTCCAGATATCGAAATCCGGAGTATATAACAATCACTTCCGGATTTTTGCATCCGTAAGCAAAAATGAAACCAGGGTAATGTTGAGTTTTAAATTTTTTGTTGGGTGCATGTCCTAAATGATATGGTACAGGGAGAAATTGCCTTAAGTTGGAGGAAATTGGGCTCGATCGACCCATGAATGATTTATTACATTATTGATGAGATAGGATCCAGTTGTTGTAACGTAAGATCCGACCACCAATAATTGAGTATTTAATTGGTGAATCTCAATGATGTCATCAATGCATTTAAGTTATCTTTAAAATAGATCCTAAATAATTAGTAATTAATATAGTGAATAGGAGCTAAAATCACGACCTTGTACGGTCATAACAAGGAAAAAGACAAGATGATAATAGAAGAGGATAAAAGAAGGGACAGGAAGAAAGAAAAGGTAAACTGAATGCCCAAGCTAGAAAGCATATAGACCTTTTGGGTAGAAGAGTCTCAATTCTCAAGGTCTTACTCCAATTTTTAAAACGTTGATTTCAGGCATAATTAGTTCTAACCTAAAGTTGTTGCAATTACACTAAAAGTATTGATTGGTTTTTCCATCAAAGAAGCCGCCGAAACGCTTCAAATGGAACATCCAATTGGCAGAACAAAGGCAAATTCAAATGCGACATCCAATTAGTACGATTACAAAGACAATTGCTTGCTAACTAGTACGCAATAGCGTAAGTGTCTTAAATGTTCAAAGATGACTCTATGCAATAAACTAGTCTAAATAAAAAGCATATAACCCGCATTACCTAATTCTTTTAAAAAAAAACATTAACCTACCCTTTCTGTAACATAGATATTTATGTATTGATGAAGAAGTTACAACAAAAAGCATTAGTAATATAATTGAAATAGTCATAAAATTAAAATGAACCAAATTATATGAAATACAAGACAATGATACTTTCTACTTTCATAACACCTATTCTCCATGTTAGCTCATATTTTCTTTTCATCTTAGTCAGAAGATTTTATATATAAATGTCAATGAAAGTGGTAGGATGTAGTTACTTGCTCCCACCAACTAAATGTTGTTCATTCAAAAAATGGAACATTTATTTGAAGTACTTTCTGAGTAAACAGTTGTTATATTTTCATGATTTTAAATGAATCCCATGAACAGTTCCAAAAGGATACCCGAAATTCTACATTGTAATGTTATTCTCTAAAACTCTTTCAAGACAAAAAAAAAACACCAAACGGAAAATCAATTGGCAGATACAACAGTAAAATGGATGAGAAACAACATTTTCTCTTTATTGAGGATGCAAGTTAAATTCCATTTCATGAAATAATGGTACCACTATGTGTGCCAATAAAGTGTTGACAATATTCCATTAGAAGTTAACTAAATAACAGATGACAATGGATAGTTGATGCACCAAATGGCCAGGTATTGCGAAACCTGAGGGCAAAATCTTGAGGGCAAAAGCATGTGATTATTAACTTGCACATAAAACCTTCAAACCTTGCAACTACCATCCCATGAACGTTTACTATAATTTTTGTATCCACCAAGGAATCAAACCACCAGATATCAGTACAAGACATGGCTGAGCCTTTTGTCACAAATCATCCATTTTCCTATGCAAATAAATATGCTACTTTTATTTCACAGAAGACCTACAAGTTATTAAAAACCCATGAGTATTAATGTTAGAAGGCCAAGAAAGACTTTGCAGTTATAAAACTCTCTATCCAAACACAAGGTTAAGCAATTTATCTCTCCCTTTCCGTCACTAAAAACTAAAATAACTTTGGTGAAAGATAGACCCCATCCCAACAATTCACTCCATATTTGTATTAAATTTTAAGAGTCTAGCTAACAAATGTCAATAAAAACGGACTTAAAAGCATTTAATACCATTCATTAAATCCTTTTAATTAATAAGAAAATGTAAATGCTTTCTGAGATTTCATGATATTAAATGCTTTTATGGTTTATCTAATGCTATTTTCATCCAGTAATTAGTACCCTGAGAAGATTTGTTATCAAATTCAAAATTTTAAAACAGTTAACAGAAACACCAATCTTTGTTTTTCTTCCCTTTGCAATGGCTATGCAGAACGTTTATCAACAGTATTCAGATTGGAGATATATTTTCAGTGTACAAATTATAAACATATGCTTACTTATTTTGCGTACGTGGAGGCAACCCAAGTTTTGCTCTTAAATTTGAGCCTGCTTCCAGGAGATCTTGCACCTATAAGTGATATTATAAAGGAAGAGAAAATAGTCATGTCATGTCTGCATATAAAGCATCTAAGAATGATAAAGAACAGACATCTTATTCACTGAAAAAGGGAACCAGATCCCACAGTCAAGTGAAAAGAACATCAATAGTTCTCATGACATCTATCACAAGTTAACAACAAACATTGCACCAGTCATATTCACATCATGAATTCCAAGTTTCTAACAACAAAACCACCTTAAAATAAGAAATGGTATTAGTGAGATACAAAATACAAAACTGTCTTATGATATAACTCCAAATCTAACTTCTTTTGTATCAATTTATGACCATCCATAGTATCATACATTTCAAAATAGCTAACTAAGAATTATTGAGTTTGTGATACTTAAGTGCCAAGAGGGAAAAGGTACCAAACTACCAATTATAAAAGTTTTTGTACTACATTGCATTTGCATACGATAAAGTGATAATAGAAGCATTGATTGATACAAGTAAAGAAGATAGAACATCACATCTATGTAATACCATGAAAGTTAGAAAAAATACAAAAAAAGCAAAGGAAAATAATAAAGCAATCCAGGGAAAATAATTAATCAACTAATTTGAACCCAATTTTAGTTTATTTTATATTATTATACGAAAAATAAACCAATTTATTGATCCAAATTAACATGGTTTTTAAAGAGAACTATGGACTAAACTTAAAAATAATGAGCTAAATGTAGAGGCTAAAGAAAAACAAACAAGTTTACAACTCTTGCCATGCACCAAATGCATAACTTTGTCATGTGAATGAAGAATCTGTAAGATTCAAGAGTTTGAAACATTACACCATAGAACCACAAATTGTGCCACTAACTTGTATATAACTGAACAATTGGTACCTTTTCACAACCATTATGCAATTTATAGTGCACCCTTTTTTTGCATTTCAATACAATACATCAAAACCTCTACATAGGAAAAACATGATCCTGGTTGAGAAAATTCCACCTTCAACAATACATCAAAACCTCAGCTGTAGCTTCATGTGTGAATGGATATCATTGAACCTACCTCCTCTGACTTTTTGTCAGTACTCACCTCTCATTCCTAACATGCCTAACACTCACAATACTTTCATATTAAAAGCACAGCACAGAAAAACTAGCTTTGACTTCAAGTTTATGTCTACACAATGTTTAAGTCAAGGAACAATTTGATCCAAAATACCAAAGACAGCATATTGGTGCTTCTTTCTCCATTGTTTAACAACCTAAGGAATACAAAGAACAAAAGTATATCCTTACACCATCATTCTACATAATGTAGAGATTCATTTAGAATTAATAAGTAATTTGATCTCCTGTGAAACTAGTGACAATGACAGATCTGTTTACTAAAAATATTTCTCTTTACTGTTCAACCACACGAACTATAAAGTTTGCACAAAAAGATCAACATCAATTTGATTTGGCCTCAATTATTCAATATTCAACTACACCAACATCAAACATCTTGTTCATTATTGCAGATTAATTTAAAAATCATACCATTTGTCAATAGTTTTGCAACTGATGTTACTCAAGAGTCACACAATCAATCAAGAGCTGACCGGGATGGATTATCATATCTAGATGAAGCCATGGGAGAATAATGCACTGGCATGATGTAATCAGTGCTGCCAAAGTATGACCAAACATTCATAATAGGAAAATCTCATTTAAGGCTTTTTCTGTAGTTAAAAATAGTTCTCTTTGGTCAATCAAAATACAATAGTTACTTACAGTCCAATGAACTATTAATTTATTCCAGTTCCACCTCAAAATAACTAAAACACGATAGTTTCTTTCTTCCAAGTCTAACAGCAGTTTATACACTACTATCCTCTTTCAAGCTCAAACTTCCTTGATAACTTGCTGCCCAAAAACCTAACTTTTCCACGTACAAACAAACCAAAACCCACATTACAGTTCACTGTGCAAATTACATGATAACATAGATTTTCCCAACTAAGAAGGCATCTCATCCACACCCAACTTCAGTCTGCAAGTAACATACCCTTAATTGACCTGTCACTCACAACTAGAATTCCACTGCCTAATACAAATTATAAAACTTTCAAGAACTCATGCGACACTCCCTCCCTTGTTAACCTAAATTACTTAGAAGCAGAACTTTTTGGCATTACTAGAACCCAATAAACAAAAAATAAACCAAAACCCATTTAGAATTCACTCCCCAGAATCAACTAATCGCATAACCCCATCAGTTTCTTTCCCCACTAAAACTAGATTTCCATCCTCACCCACCACACTCCACAAGCATCAAACCCTCTTTCAAATTCAATGCAACAAAGATATGTCCATCATCCTTCCACCCTAAACACAAAAGTGGTCCCTAAAGAGACCACAAACATGAAACATAGAGCGAGATAGTCAAAACAGAAAATGGAAAGATAGTGAGAGCAGTACCCCGTTGATGCCGTTTGCTTGGAGGAGGAGGACGGAGGCGGAGGAGGCGCTGCCGAGGAAGAGGGAGGAGACGGTAAAGGCTTTGAGAGGCATGAAGCGTAAATCGCCTGCGTACCATTTGGCGAAGGAACGGATACCTAAACCCATTTGAGCAGCGGCGGCCACACCCCACCACAATTGGATCCTAGTCTCACTGTTGTTGCCACCGCCTGTGATTTCCTCCATCTCCATCTTCCCTTCCGATTCTCAGGTTTACAATTTACTTTACTCAATCACCAGCAAGGGCTTCTTCTATCTCTGTTCAGAGAGGGACATGCACAGAACTTGGCAAGTTTCCACCATCAGCAAAATGGCTATTAGAAGGGTAAAATATTTTGTCTTCTGTTTCTTCTTAATTTGAAAAAAATAAATATCTATTTAATAATATGTTTTATAATCAGTGCGCAAACATGACAATTTTTAACCATTTTTTTTTGTAATTTTAATTGTACCGTTTTTAACTCTTATTTAATTAAAATATTTTTATTAACTAATAAGATATATAACTAATCTCTCCTTGAAAAAAAAAGTAGGTGTTTGTTTACCTTCTTAATTCAATAATAACTATATAACTCTTCAACTTTTTATTCTTATAAAACTATTGATTGTTATAATTTAAAACATTATAATATTTAATACTATAAATGTACAGACAATATTTCCAATAAATAATATTTTTAACTTAATAATATTGAATTAAAATTAATAATTCTTAACTAAGGACTAAAATTCATTAGATACAAGTTGAACAAATCACATCTTTTATTATTTTGATTAATGTAAAGAAGGTTTTAGAAATAATATTTAAAAGAATAGATGTTACTCAAAGAGTTTGATCATTTAAAATATAAGTAATAGAATCATTTATATTGTGAAAATATTTTTTATCTAAATGTCTAAGAAAATGTGTTTGACTTATTAAAGTTATGATTTGATGTTCTGTTTCCGCCGGTTGACCAAGGACGTCTTCGTGTGTGGCTTCTGATCGCGAGCTAGGACACCTTCGTTCTGCACCGTCGTGAGTACCTGAAAAGAAGTGAACAAAAGGGCGCCCTCGCGGCCGTTTGCACTCCGACGATCAAGTCAGCTAGCGAGAAACATCAAAGGACACACCTCCGTATTGGAACACCGTGAATGAATGCTCTGAAGGTGGTCGAATAACTGAGTAACTGGTTTTCTCCCTAATTGCCTGTGCGTATAGTGGGTGCGCGAGCAAGCAACTAGAGTGTGTGTAAAACTGAAAAACCTCGATCCTTGTCTCAAACGTCTAAAGCCTCTTTTAAACGTCCAAAGCATTCAAAGCGTCTTAAAGTGCATTTAAAGCGTCTTAAAACGCATTCAAGGCGATTAAAATGTTCAACACATTTAAAACGTTCAAAGCATTTAAAGCGTTTAAAGTGCTTTAAAGCGTTCGAAACGTAAACTGAAATAAAACGTACCTTAGCAGACTTTCAGGGAAACTGATATACCTTGATGTTTCAATGCTTACTGCCACGTGTTCTTATGACTTGATCGCTACTCTACGTGGAGGGCCTTAGAGCGTCGTAACCCAACTTAGGGATAATCCATCGTGTAAGTCCTCCTTCCTCGAAGTGCATCTGGCACAAGGGGTGACTTTTTGGGTGCCAACTCATGCGCCCCAACCTCTAGTCACTCGCCCTGGGAGTGTATCTACCTTCCTCTCGTACCACGCACATGGTTCGCCCCTGGGCATGGCCCTCTCATGGGTCGTATCTGACCCAGGGGTGGCGTGGGTACTTCACAAGTCAGGTTACTCCTCACTGGTACTAGGAATATGGCCTTGAAGCCACCTTTCTCTCCTCTTTATTACTGTTCTGAGGTATTGGGGCCTTTCGTGGTGTCGCCCCCTCCACGGTCTTTCCTACCCATGGGTATCGGGGGGTGACACCGTCGATGCCTTAACCTGGCGACGCCTCATCTTGGCGACGCCTACAACTGGTGACGCCTCATCTTGGCGACGCCTTAACCTGGCGACGCCTCGTCTTGGTGACGCCTTAACCTGGCGACGCCTTGTCCTGGTGACGCCTCAAGCGGTCAACCTGTTGACTTTCTTCCTTGGGCCCCCTTGAGGGGTCCCACCATATGTTGACTTTGACGTTCACTTTGACTTTGACTTTGGTCAACGCCCGGGGACGGGACGGTACACAAGCCCCCCAGTCTTGAGCTGATACTTGTTTTCAGCGAAAAGACTAAGGCCTCGCCCTATCATCCACGTGGCATTCCTGCTGACATGACATTCTCTGAGCAGCTGACGTGACATTCTTTGTGCTGAAGATGTGACGCTTTAAGTTGCTCGTTAATCTCTCGACACGTGGCACGATCCTACAGCTGGGGACGAGTGTCGCTAGCGCTTCTCAAGTTAACGTTATAACTTTTCGATAACGCGCGCTCAAGGCACTATTCCATCACTTTTCGCTTTTCTCTGCACTGTTTATCTTCTTCTCTAAAACCTTGCGACTCTTGCGTTCTTCCTTTTCACTAAAGCTCACATCTTTTCGACCTTCAATCACAAAAGGCATGGGTTTCCCACTCTGATTCCCCTTACACTTTACTGTATTGATCTCATAACTGCCTAGGACTGTTTATATTCATGCATTTCTTATGTTCTACTCTTTTCCTTCGCATTTCTTCGTTCTCCCCTCTTTTCTGGATTTCTCGCGTGGGTAGGGGTCTTCTTAGGGTTTCTTTCCCCTTTTTCGCCTTAACCCTATTCACTGAACCTTTCCTCTTCTCCATTCTTCAGCTTTTTCATCAATCTATGGCACGCACCAAAACAACCGCCAATCCTCCTCCCCTCGGGATCAACTATAGGGTTCAGTACCGCTGGGCCCCTGACGAACTCTTAGCTGAGTGCACGACCTTGACTACCGTCGTAGACGTGGAGGACCACCAGGGTGACCCACGAACCTACAACTTCAATGCCTTCTGCAGTAGCCATGACTCCCACATTTTCGTTCGTCACGGAACCCCCGGGGAGCCGGTCTGCGTGGACGATAGGTCCAATGGTGGGAAGCCCTTTTTCTTCCTTTACCAGACGGTGTTCAAACGCACCGGTCTGCGCCTGCCCTTCACAAGCTTCGAGAGGGAGCTGCTCACCGAGATTAACGTAGCCCCTGCCCAGCTACATCCCAACAGCTGGGCATTCATTAGGGCCTTCAAGATTCTATGTGGGTACTTGGGCATTCCACCCTCAGTGGACGTCTTCCTCCACTTCTTTGAGGTGAAGAAACAGGGGAAGAGCCTTTGGGTAAGCTTTTCTGGGGTTGCTGGAAGGATACTCCTAACCCTCTTCTAGAACTCCTACAAGGGATGGAAAGACAAGTTCTTCAGGGTGTGTTGCGCCAAGCGCGACCCCACAAGCCTGGATGGCTTCCCCTTGTATTGGGTGGAAAAGCCAAAGCTGCTCAAGCCCAAATCTTTGGACGAACTAACCTCTGCTGATAGAGAAGTATGTGTGGCTTTGGTCGACCTGGGAATCGTCTTCAACACCGCAAAGCTCATAGCTTGCGAGTTTAATGCAGACGCCCTTTCTCGGTACTTTGGTAGGAAAATATATGCCCTTACTTGTCTTCTTCATATACACCTCTTAATGTGCTTTCTCTTATTGGTGCTTGTGTTGTTTGTCTGCTCCAAATCTCTGTATGTGTTGCATGTGCCTTTAGCTGGTATTAGCTCTAACCTCTTGTTCTTTTGTTTGTCTGATGCAGCATCAGTGATGGACTCATCGAGGCGTATTGCACTGGCCAAGACCTTGAGGGCTCGCCCCAAGGCAACATCCGCGAAGGCTGGCGCCTCCAACACCCCCACTGCTGAGCCTACCCTTCCCCCATCACCAACACCACACACCGTCCAAACCCCTAACTCAACCCTTCCGATTGCCGCAGTCCCACTGGCTGTGGCCCACACATCTGCTCCAGCCCCCCTTGACAAGGGCAAGGGCGTCCTTGTGGTTCCCTCCGATGACGAAGGCTCAGGCGAGGGGCAAGTCTTCAAGAGGAGGAGGACCAATAGAGTACTTTCATGTTTTGACCTACTAGAGTAAAAGAAAGTTTAATAACATTTCAAATTTCATTTAATCAGTAAGTTTTGTAAGAGGCAAAAGGACTTTATATATAAATGTCTAGTTTTCTTTTACTCCATGTTATAAAGAATGTGAGGCTTAAAACAAGTCGGATTGAAGTTTGAAACAAAAAGAGGATCGACGCACTTCAATTAAGAGTGAAGTACCATATTTTGGTGTATTCCATGTAATGTGGGACTTCTAGCCTCTATTATGTGTTGACTAAATTTGACTAGAGTTTCTAAGGTGTTTGGTTGTCCAACAATGTGAGGATCAATCAAGGCTCACATGTGCGTCTGTAAAATCCTACAAAAATACAAAGGAAACCTACACCTATACAAACAATGAAGAAAGAAAAGAATATAAAGTAGGAGAATTTTTTCTTCAATCTTCAATGTCATGGACCTTATCAAGGGGCCAATATGATATCTCTCATATGGTCATCCATCAATCCCTCTCTTCTAAAGAGGATATGTTCTTAGATCTAGATCATTCTCATAATTAGTAGTCCTTGCAAAATGGGACATATCACATACATTAAAAATAGGGACGACTCCATACTCAGGTGGGAGATCTAATTTATATGCATTATTATTAATCCTCTGAAAGACTTGGAATGGATCATCTCCTCTTGGACCGATTTTTGACTTCTTCTGAGAGAGAAACCTTTCCTTTCTCAATTGTAGCCAAACCTAGTCTCCTTCCACAAAAATTAGTTCTCCTTTTTTTGTTGTATTCAACATATTTTAGAGTTTTTATGATTTTTCACCTTCTCATTATACTTCTTGATAAACTCAGATCTAGACACTTCTTCCTTATGCATTAAAGAAGTAATGTCAAAAAATGGAAGTAAAACAAGAAGTGTGATAAGTTGAAACCATAAACAACCTCAAAAGGAGAAAGATTAGTAGTCTTGTAGACTACTCGATTATAATGAGGAAGATGTTCATCTCAAGACTTCTCGTTGCCTTTAAATATTACCCTCAATAAAGTGGATAAAGACTTATTCATTGCCTCAGTTTTCCCATCAATTTGAGGTTAACATGTGGTAAAGAAAAAAAGTTTAGTTCCAAGTCTTTCCCAAAAGTGACTTAAGAACTTTACATCCCTATTGAAGTTGAAGATCAAGCTTATATTTGATGAATCCAATCTTTATGATGATTGAAGCCATAATTTTTTATTAGGATGTGTGCGTCTGTTTTAGTTGTATGCTTTTGCCTCTTGAGATTAAGTTGATTCTTGGTTTTGCAAATATTTCTTTTGTTATGGTGTTTGGTTTTATTTTTTATTAAGAGATAATTTAAATTGATTAATTAAAATTGTTAAAATGATCATAATTGAAGTCTTAAAGCATTCTTGTGAATATTTTAATTGATTGAATTGTCGAGTTAAATTGTTAAAATTACTTAAAACCTTAAGTAATTCATTTAAGTGTTTTTACTCTGTTAAACAGTGTTTTAATATAATGAAATCACTTATGTTTTTTTAACGCTTTATCAGTCTATTTTTAACAAGTTCAAATAATGATATCATTTGCTGATCTCACTAATAAGTGAAATTAAAATATTATTTTAAAGTTTTAATTAAAATATTATTTTGAAGTTTTAATCTGTTAAAAC
>Ga0123341_1005800_pt1 | contig 11074 bp, 11 predicted proteins | sample Turbeapinknodule_FD_89959 | JGI IMG/M metagenome (GOLD analysis project Ga0123341, IMG submission 89959) | Root nodule microbial communities of legume samples collected from Mexico - Turtle bean Mexico pink nodule | ecosystem: Host-associated > Plants > Roots > Nodule | place: Mexico: Nepantla...
GCGCCGTAACCCAGCTTAGGATTAATCCATTGTGTGAGTCCTCCTTCCTTGAAGTGCATCTGGCACGTGAGGTGACTTTCTGGGCGCCAACTCATGCGCTCTAAGCTCGAGTCACTTGCCCTGAAGGTGTATCTACCTTTCTCTTGTACCACGCACGTGGTTCTCCCCTGGTCGTGGCCCTCTCATGGGTCATATCTGTCCCAAGGTCTCCCAACAGTGGCGTGGATACTTCACGAGTCAGGTTACCCTTTACTGGTACTAGAACTTATGGCCCTAAGTCCACCTTTCTCTTTTCTTTGTTACTGTTCTGAACTATCGAGGCCCGAAGCCTCCTTGCAATGTCTTAGCTTGGTGCTTTGTCTTGGCGACGGCTTAACCCGGCGACGCCTTTACTTGGCGAAGCTTTAACCTGGTGACGCCTTAGCAAGGCGACACTCCCTATTGGCGACGCATTAACCCGGGGATGCCTCAGGCGGTCAATCCGTTGACTTTCTTCCTTGGGTCCCACGAGGGGCCCTTCCACCCGTTGACTTTGACCTTAGCTCAACGCCCGGGGACGGGACGGTACAGTAGGTGTTGAGGTTATGTCTAGAGGATCCAAATGACCCTTGGTCTTGAATCATGCTCCTAGTCTTCCTCCTCAGAGGTTGGGCCTGGTCAGTAGGTGCCCTTTCTCCTAGGTCCTCATCAGGTAATGTTTTGTTTAGCTCTTTCACCACCCCCTGCAAAAACTTCAAAGAAAGATTTTTTAAAGTTTTCATCCGACCAGAGGGCATCCCGTATTTCTTTGATGAAACCGGTTGGTCAAGGTTCCCCATGTTCTGGACTATGGATCCTCTAAAGTTTAAGGAGTGGCCTCGTTCAACCTCGAGTGCCGAGGAGCAAGAAATTTTCTCTCTTTTTGATACACTCCCGAGAAAACTCCCTACACGGAGACTGTTGATCGTGTACATGTCGTCTCACCGTTGGACGACCTTCGAGGGTATGTTAGCTTCCTTTAGCCTCAGTGGGATATTTAGTCTTTAACTAACGCTTTTTCTCTTATGAATGAAGAAATCATGAAGCACCAACTCCATTGAAAGCCCACCAACATGTCAAATTGGGCCAATCACTAGAGCCATGGCTAGGAAACTTCAAGATGATTGGAATACTGCTACTGATGGTAGAGAAACCTATCTATACATGCTCAAGACGCCATAGACTCTACTGTAGAGTAGCATTTAAATTCTTGTCAAAATTAGCACATGATATTTCTTTTGTAATTTTGTTAAAATGAAGATTGGTACCTAAAATACCAACCTAAGTTTAATTAGAGTTTCCTAAACTTTAATTAAACTTAGGCCAGTCCAAGCTAGCCCAATTGGAGCACAAGTTCTAGAACCAATTGCACATTCTAGATTCTAGAACATGCCTCCCATGTGCTCAATTCTAGGCGCCAATATTCAATTATGATAGTTTTGAATTTCCCTCTCTTTTACCTTGGTGTAAACCAACCTCCCTTGCTATTCAAGGAGTGCCTTGACTCATGATTTTACAAGATTAATATACTTAGTGAACTGTTGCCAAATTTGAGCCAATTTCACTTCTTGCCCAAAACCTCTTGGGTTAGGCTATTGATCTTCAATTCTCACCTTACCAAAGAGAGATGGCCTCATCACTCTCATCCCCTACCTAGCATGCACCTTTAAGGTCACCACACCTCTTAGGAGGACCTTGTTCGCTTACAATCCATAGTGCTTCCGCCGATCATCAACTAAATTTCCAAATCATGAAGGCACTTCTCCATCACCAAGTCTTTATGGTGTCGGCAGGATATGCCGGTTAAGGCTACATCCTTGACCGAACCAAGCCTTCTAGGTGCTGGTAGGGTATGTCGGGTAAGGCTACATCCTTGACCGAACCAAGTGCTGAGTAGTGCGAGAATTTAATGTGCTAATACAGATAATTTGAAGAGAAATGCCTCGTCAAAACTTTTCCGATCGAAAACCCTCCTTAAGGAAAAAATGACCGCACGAGGAAAAAGTGCATGATTTTGTTGCTTGTTTAACTGTAATAAAACTTGAGGTGTGTGCCATTCCACGTCCTTGGTACAATTCTTCTTGACAACCACTCTAGGTGATACACCCCCCAACTGCAACCTCTCGGACCCGGAAGGGGCCTTCCCAGTCATATGAGAACTTGCCATCATTCTTCCTTGCTTTGCTTCTCATTCTTCATACAAGATCTCCCTTCTGAAAGCTCCTCGGTCGAACCTTTGTGTTGTATCGCCTTGCTGCCCAAAGCTTGCATGCGGCCTCACGAATTTTGCTCTTGTCGTGAAGCTCGTGTAGCATATCTAGGCCAACCGAAAGACTCTCCTGATTTAGAGTCAGATCAAACAGATGCCTTTGGATGGTAGGTTCGCCTCCCTCGACTAGGATCATAGCTTTGGTTCCGTACGTTAGGTTGTGGGGTGTTTCTTGTGTGGACGTCTGGGGGTTTACAACGATATGCTCACAAGACTTCTAGTAACTTTTCGATCCATCGACCCTTTGCTTTGCCGAGCCGCTTCTTCAACTCGTTCAGGATGACCCTGTTTGCAGTTTCGACCTACTCGTTGGTTTGGGGATGCTCTGTCGAGCTGGTTATTAACTTAATAGCGAGGTTCTCATAGAAGGATTGATGTCTTCGGTCGATGAACTGTCGGCCATTATCAGTTATTATGGTGTGCGACACTCCAAACCGGCACACAACACTTCGCCATACAAAGTTTTGTACATTCTTGGAAAAAATGGATGCGAGTGGTTCAGCCTCGATCCATTTGGTGAAGTAGTCTACTCCAACTAGGAGGAATTTTTCTTGCCCCTTCCCTGAGGCGAAGGGACGATGATGTCCATTCCCGAGAGGGCGAACGACCATGGGGATGTCATACTATGCAGCACTTCTGACTTGAGGTGGTGCAGAGGACTGAACTCATGACACTTGACGCATTTCTTCATAAATTTTGTGCAGTCACCCTGGACGGTCTGTTAATAGTAACCGACCATGTGGATTTTGGCAGCCATCGTTCGTGCTTTCAAGTGGTTGCCACAGACTTCTTCGTGGATAGTATGATAGTATCTCTGGAGAAACCGGGCTATGTTGTTGTCAACCGTATGATAGTATCTCTGGAGAAAGGGTTCCTTTACTTCAAACTCTCTTTTGATTTGGCCGACCATTACCTGAGAGTCACTTTTGCAAGTTACCTCGCGAGCTCCCATGTTGTACGCTAGGTTTAGCCTGACGAGGATAGCCTCATACTCGGGTTGGTTATAGGTGGCCTTGAACCCAAACTGGAGGGCTTGCTTCAAGAGAAGATTACCAGGTCTGATGTGAGTTGATTTTTAGATGGTTCCATTTTATGGTGACACTTTACTTAGAGTTGGGATCTTAGCAATTTAATGGTGAAACCTAAGGAAGATTCCCACTGGACACGAACTTAACCAAATGGTTAAGTAAGTGTGAAGGTTCACTTCACAAAGGCAAAGATGAAAAATCAATGTAAAGTGATAGATGGAATGCAATGTGGAAGGGAAATGGCAATAAGGTAAACATCAATGGTGGTCATGGTCGAACCAAATGATGAACCATAAGCATATAACAAAAGCAAAACCAAGAGCAAGAATTCAAGACAAAGACATATATGAAAGGTGGAAATGGAAATGAATTGAAAAGAGTGGAAGAAGAGTAACTTATGGAGTGGTGGTGAGAATGGTTCACGCCAGTTGGGGTGTGGTAGCCACCAAGATGAGTGAAGGGTCGCGATGAGAGTCTTACACTACTCAAGATAAGACCTAGCTAAGAGGATTCAAACCTCACAAACACCTCACAAAATTTGTGTAGAGTAACTTTTCTATTCAAAATTAACATGTGAAATACAATGAGGTAGGCTTCCTAGTTATAGGTGAAGGAGCCTTGGAAAGAAAGCATAATGGGTAGGATGGGAAAGGAACAAATGGTGCGGCTCGGAGCATTGACCAAGGTCAAAGCCGCACCCTAGGAAGTTCTTCTAGAAGCTAGGTTTAAAAACAAGCTAAAGGGATAGGTGCACCCCCCCTTTTATGCTAAAGGACACCTATTCTACTGAAATTAAAAATAATGACACCAACTGATGCTCAACACCTAAGGTCTGTGCTCTACTCCTCGTGATCCTCTAGGGCAAGTTAGGTGCTGAGGCAGTGGCTGGAGAATCCTGACCTAGCCCTGTGTCTTTAGGCATGCTCCTTGTCATCCTCCTAGGAGGCTGGGCTTGGTCAATAGGAGCACTCTTTCCTTGGTCCTCATCAAGGTCCTTCAAGGATGACTCCTGCTCTACAGACAATCTTGTTTGACGAGTCGTCAACGTATATCGTCCACCCGACCGAGAGGTCTGATCGACGGGTCAGCTTGGTGGAGAAGTCAGCCAAGCATTGGGACTTAATTGCACCTCTCGGCTCGTACCGGATGTTGAACTCTGAAGCTTTACTGACCACCCTATCATGCGCCCTGCAAAGTCGGGTTTAGATAAAATTTTAAAAATGAGGTAGTCAGTTCTTACCGTGATTGAGTGGTTCTGGAAGTACGGGCGCATCCGCCTGGCCGTTAAGACTAGAGCGAGGGCCACCTTCTCTATGAATAGTACCTCGTCTTGGCTCCGTGGAGCATCTGACTGATGAAGTACACCTATCGTTCCTCTCCCTCCACTTCCTGAACTAGCATGCTTCTTCAAAGACCGACAGATACACCACAATGGGGTTGGTCGGGTCTCGGCTTCTAGATAACTGTTGACGAAGCTAAGAAATCCACCAGCTGCTACAAAATTTCTTCACACTTCTCATCCAAGATGAACTTAGCTGCCTTGCGGAGCAGACCATCGACCTCTTCTTGTCGGCCAACCAAGGGACGAACCTAGAGAGGGCGGTAAGACGCCTTATGAGTTGCTGAACCTCCTTTATATTTTGAGAGCTCTACATCTCGGTGGTCGTTAGATATTTGTCCGGATTGGCCTTTATTCCATGATGGGTTAACATGAAGCCTAAGAACTTACCACCTTCAACATAGAATACACACTTCTCCGGGTTGAGCCTCATGTTTGTCCGCCTCAGTGCTTCAAATACCTCCTTGAGGTCCTTGATGTGTTGCTTGCATGAGTCAAACTTGACCACAATGTCGATGACATACACTTCCACACAATGACCGATAAGTCCCTTAAAGATCTTATCCATAAGTCATTGGTAGGTCGCCCCCGCATTCTTCAGACCGAACGACATCACCTCGTAGTAGTAGTTGGCGTCATCCGTCATGAATGCGGTCTTCTCCTTGTCCCAATGATGCATGCTTATATCTGGTTGTATCCAGAGCAAGCGTTCAAGAAGGTTAGGATTTTATGACGGGCTGCTCCATTCACCAGCCGATTGATGTTAGGAAGCGAGTACTAATCCTTCAGACAAGCCCTATTGAGATTCGTGTAGTCGACGCACATTCTCCACTTGCCATTAGGCTTGGTAACCATGACTATGTTGGCCAACCATGTGGTATACCGAGCCTCTCGAATGAACCCGACCGATAGGAGCTTGTCAGCTTCTTCCCTTGTTGCCAAGCTCTTCTCTTCACCATGGTTCCTCTTCTTGTTGTCGGCCAATAGGTTATGTTTGAGCCCTTCTACATAGAGAACATCATGGATTAGAAAGTTATTTTGATTGCCTATGGTACCTGTACCTAGGATCTTTCCTTTGTTGTTGTTTCCATAGGTCACATGCCTTTCTTGTTTAAGAGTGATGCTAACAAACTTTGATGCATCTCTAGTCATGTGCTTGGAGCAACCACTGTCCAAGTACCATAGATGTTGTTTTCTCACCAAGAAATCCTGCAAAATTCAAAATCAGGTGGCAAGATCTGGTCCCCTAACAAATTTGGGTCCATAGATGTTAATCTTATTGTAAGGAACCTTAGGATTCTTGGGAACCCATTTTAAGATACCTTTAGGAATAGAAAACTTTCAAATTCTACAAAATCTGACAGAGTGACCTTTAGGAACCGGTTGTTTCGACCTTTTAATCGGTTGATTTTTTGTAATGGTTGAAAAAGATTTTAAACATCCATTGTTCTTTCTTTGTGGGTTAAAACCCAAACCAGATTTTCCAAAAACACATTGTTGAGATGCTAAAACATTTTCAAAATTGGATTTACCTTTTGAAACAATGTCTATTGTTTTCACAAGATACAAAACTTTCTTTTGAAGAGATTCACAATTTTTGCAAGTACTAGATTCACATTTGCAAGAAGAGTTTTGATAAATCATTTCTAGATTTTCAAAATCAGTTTTTTAATTGTTCAAATCTTCTTCCAGAACTTTGACTATCTCTTTCAACCGATTGTTTTTACTTTTCAACTAATTGTTTGAAATGGTTAATCTATTAACTTCTTCATAAGTCTCTTTTAAAGCCTAAAGAAGTTGATAATAACTATCACACTTAATGGAGGAAGATGTACTTACATGGTTTGATGCAAACTCTTCCTTTGCCATCAGACATACATCCATCTTGGAATCTGCAGAGGATGATCCAGTAGAGGACTCATCATTGTCCAGCCAAGCACTTCTTGAGTTCTTGTGAATTCTCTCAAGAGTATCCCACATTTCTTTAGCTGAGATACACTCTGAAACTTTAAGAATTTCATCATAATCAAGGGCAGAGACAATTGTGTTCTTAACTACACAATCAAGATGATCTCTTTCATTTTTAGGTGAGGCGACATTATTTTTAGGCAGATGTATGAAAGCATTGTTTGTAATAACATCCCAGATTTTTCTATCTAATGAGTCAACAAAAAATTTCATTCTTATACACCATAGTTGATAGTTTTCACCATAAAATAGAGGTGGTTTATTTAAAGAAGCACCTTCCCCAAAAGAAAACTTGTTAGCCATTAAAGCAGTTTTTAAAAAAAAAAACATAACTTGAATATTTTTCAAGAACCTAGCTCTTGATGTCAATTGTTGGAATTAATGGCCTAAACAAGAGGCGGGTGAATTGTTTAACAAAATATTTTCGCAAAGATGGGATAAGAATGAAGTTTTATCAAAAATCACAGAAGAAGAAATCAAGGAAGTCAAACAATCAAAGAAAATGAAACTGTTTGCAGAAAATCAATTGGTTGAAACTTTGTTTTAACCGGTTGTTTATAGCAACAGAAACACAAATTCAAATCAAACAATTTATAATGAGTGAGAGAGAGAGAAATTACACAACCAATTTATACGGGTTCACTCAACCCTGAGCTACATCCAGTCCCCAGACCAACCATTGGGTATTCCACTAGTAATCAATCACATATTACAATACATAACACCACAAAGAGGTGATCTTGATACCACAAGAACCACTCACCCTCTTTTCCTTACACACAACCTTAGTTAGAACACCCTCTGAACCTACAGGTTTACACACTTCATAATTATAGAAAAGAAACTATTACAAGAATCAGAAAGGAACAAATTACACCTAGATTTAGAGGGATCACAGAGCTCCTAAGATCAAACCTTAAACCAATGCACAACTACTTAGCAATCTTGCAAGCCTTAGAATCAAAACTCTTCTCAAAATCAATTTCAATCTCACTTTATGTGTATCTTTTAATTTAAAGAGAAGTCATATTTATAGCTTTTAAAACTAGCCATTCTAGGCAGTCAATCATGAGCCAAAACAGTTTTAATTCAATAGAAAAATAGATTAACAAATTTTTGAAAAGCTATTATGAAATGTGATAATCAACCGGTTGAAATGTTGTTTTAACCGGTTGAATTGGTTAGACAGTTAATCAACCAAGTCAAAAAAAATTTTGAAAACCTTCAACCAAGCTAAGTGACAAACAACCTATTATATCGTGGTTTCAACCAGTTGTTTTTCTCTTTGCTTAGAAAAACACTTTTCTCTTTTAAAATAGATTGAACTAGCTTGTGCAAAGGACTAGGAATGATCTTTACAAGAATTCTAAACACCTTAGACTAAGCTCTAACCAAAAGCAGCACAACATCAACCTTTAACACAGATTTGAAACATCAAAGCTTCCATGTTCTACAGGTCGTGTCGTCATAGCGATCCCAATTGAAGCCTTTCCACTTATCCAACAGTGCTACTCCGACTATAGAGTTGGTAAAGGGATGTCGACGCACCGAATCCGAGTTCCCAATCGTGCGAACTGACTTGTTTGGATGGGACTCACCATCTATCTCTTGAGTGAGGACCTTGTCCTTGGTCTCCTCAACTGTTTTTGGGTCGGGAGGGGAGGTGAACGACCTACTGACGAGATTGGTCGGTACAGTAGACGGTCCCCCTCGAAGAACTTCCTCTTCATCTCCTCATTCTCTCTCTTGAGGGCTAGAATCTCCTCTTCATTCTTCCTGGTAACCTCTTCATTCCTCTGTTTCATCTCAGCCATCTTTCTCTGCAAAGACATCAACAACGTCATCTGTTCAGCTTTGGTCATCCTCTCACTTGTCATGCTTTGTGTTGATACCATCTACTAGCGTTCTTCACACGAATTCTCTCGGTCTCACAGTGGGCATCAATTGTTCTCGAACGGGGGTTGGGACCCAGAGAACTATTGAGATCACTCTTCTTCTATCTCTGTCGGTCGTACTGTACTTCAACTTCCCTCCTTGCTAGCTCCTTCCTCCTCTCTACTCCTCTCGATCTTCTTGTAACACAGGCTCAGATGGTACTTACAAAAGGCACTCTGATGCTCATGTTAGTAAAGGTATTTGACGCTCGGTTGTCAGAGCATTGTATATGATGACGTACTTGGATCTTGGAATATGTGTTATTTATATTACCTTTAGTGGACTTTCCTTATTGGGTCAGGTTAGGGAGTTGGACCGCGTTTAAGGATACATTACCTAGCTCTTAATCACGAATGTTTAAGCGTAACTGAGTCTGAGGTATCGATTGACCCATTGAAGTGGACTATGATATCGGTCGACCCATTGGTGGGGACCGAGACATCGTATAGCTCTTACTAGTAAAAAAAACAAAAAATATTTTAAAAAACAGCTTTTTTGGATAACGAAATTATGGTTAGTATTTTGGCCAAATTTCAACCAATCACATCCAAAATTTGATTTACACCAAACCATCATATTTGAATAATTATTTTACAAATTATGCTATTTGGAGTAAAAGAGATGAAATTGTGTTATTTTGGAAAATTTTCACATAGTGTTACTATTTGAATTTAAAAAGAAATTGGTATGAATTAATATTTTTGAATTATGAAATATTATTTAGTATTAAAATAAAAGTTTATACTGGAGGGTAAATGAAATATTTTATCTAAATAAAAAATAAAACTCACCATATTTGATTTGTTTTGTTGAAATAAAATATTAATGTGTGTATGAGTCTGGGAGTAAGATTACTAAATGTTAATAAAGAAAATGAGCATAATTTGAATTTGAGGGAGAAAATGACGTTGATAGTGGTTAGTGGAGGTGAAAGGAATGCAAATGGAAGGTGAGAAACAGCAGAAGCAAGAGGAGTTAGCATTAGTAAGAGACCAAGATGCGTGAACCACTGTTCTGAATGTGATATCTGGCGTACGTACCCATCTCCAAAGGTCAAGACCATCATTTCGTTGGTCGCCTTATCTTTTTCTCACTGAAGCACGTGACGACATTCCAACATGATTTGACATGGTTCACCGGTTTTGTCTCTCTCCAAGCAAAATCCGGTTACAAATTTTCGGGTATGAGGGCGAGATTAGACACTGAAAATAATGAATGCATTATCGGATTTGATGTTTGAACATTTTGAGGTTTTGAATCCTTGTTGGCTAAGTTTGATTTTTTTTAATGAATTGTTAAGCTTTGACATTGGATTTGATGTTTGAACATTTTGAGGTTTTGAATCCTTATTGGCTAAGTTGATTTTTTTTAATGAATTGTTAAGCTTTAACTAAATTAGTTTAAAAAAAAAAATAATTTTAGTTGTTATAGTTACTAAATTAAAAATTATTTTAAAGACTAAAAAAATTTTAGTTTCTAAATTAGTTTTTATTATTGTTAAATGGTTTCTAAATTGGTATCAAACTAGAAATCAAGATTTTAACTACCAATTATTTAGATGCTAAATTTGGTAGCAAAATCCTTGGTTGCTAATTAGATACTAATTTAAAAACCATTTAACAATAATAGAAACTAATTTAGAAAACAATTTTTTGTTAGTCTCTAAAATGATTTCTACTTTAGTCACTATAGCAACTAATTATTTTTTGTCTCTAAAATTAGTTTCTACTTCATGATTTTCTTGTAGTGTATACTCAAATCAGTAAGAATATAGTAGTAAGTGAGTATAGAATATGAGTTAAGTACTCCCTAAACTTGTATTTATAAGACATAAGGCCTAATATATATGTTAATCGTCAAGAAATCCTCTATTAATAACAGTAAGTGGTTAACAATGAGATATTAGGTTTATTTGCAGGTGATTTATATTATTTGGTTATCAAATATGAGTTGGGTCGAATTGGGCCAAATTTTAAGCTTGACCCGAGTTCTTGAAATCAGGTAGTACATAAACCCCACAAGCTCAATAATCCAATTGTAGGATTGATTTAGAATAATCTGTTTATTAAAGGTTGATCTTTTACAACCTAATGGTGTGTGCCTTCATTCCGATTTGTTTCCTTGCATTTTTGATGTGGTTGGCGAAAGTTTGATGGATGAAATGGAACAAGGATGGCTCCAATGGAGCTATGGATTCCTTAAAGGTGCATGAGGAGCAGGGAGAGTGATTGGTTAGGCCATATCACTCGGAGAGGTGAAGAAGAAAAGGACCAAAGGTGTCTAACATAGAGAGGTTTAGATACGAGAGTGCAATAGCTAGTAACTTGGCAGCATAACACTCATAAAATTGATCTTATTAATTCATGAGTCAAGCACCCCAAATTATAGGAGAGAGGGCTAAACATGTTGGAGCCAAAATTTGAAAATTCAAAATAAAACTCTCTAATGAGAAGGTGCCATGTGGAGTCATTCTTTCCATGTTTAGCTCACACCTTCTGATCCCGCCTGTTGACCAGA
>Ga0123341_1005801_pt1 | contig 11074 bp, 9 predicted proteins | sample Turbeapinknodule_FD_89959 | JGI IMG/M metagenome (GOLD analysis project Ga0123341, IMG submission 89959) | Root nodule microbial communities of legume samples collected from Mexico - Turtle bean Mexico pink nodule | ecosystem: Host-associated > Plants > Roots > Nodule | place: Mexico: Nepantla...
CGTGTGTCCCTTTTTTTTTGTCTTTGTTTTTTTTTTTTTTTTTCATGTTGGAGGCCAAAGAACGGTTTGCTGAGTAATATTTTAATACAGAGAATTCCGAATTTGTCCTTGTAGAGAGAGAATAACTTAGATAGAGAAGGGGTGCAGGAGAGAGAGAAATTTTGGTCTTTTTTGTGTTCCAATGGTTCAACTGGGAACCCGAAGAGAAGAGAAAAGAAATTTTATTTCTTTTTTAGACGGGTCTTTGTGAACCTATGATCTTGTGAAAACCCAGAAAGCGATCTTTGATGCACTCATAGGATTGGCCGATTCAGTCGCGTGTTCGGTGACCGTTGATTTCGGGACAATGAACGCTGGCGATGAGGTCGTGGCAGCTCCGGCGGGTCCACCGCACCCTCTGGACTGGAAATTCTCGCAGGTCTTCGGGGAACGCACGGCAGGGGAAGAGGTTCAGGAAGGTAATTGTCGTACCTCCTATTTCTGCGTGGAAAAAGGGACATGCTTTTCGTCTCTTTGTCGGATCCAATTCCTGGTTTGGGATTAGGGTTTGATTCGATCCGTTTCGGATCGTGGTTCATTACTCCCTTGTTTGTTTTGTCGAGTAATGCTTGTTTTGGCTTTTGGGCCAGTGTTTTGATTCTTGTTTGATTGTGGGTCTTGTTTGGTTTTGGTGTTCTCTGTGCTGTAGCCACTTCTGTTGTGGAGGATTGACTGCTTTAGTTTGTCAATCAATGTGTGAGTTTGTTCAAGTACGATGGGTTAGATCTTGGTGTTGCTTAGTATGGGAGTGGTGTTGAAGATTGACTGCTGGGTCTGGTCTTAATACAGACCTTTGACAATGTAAAAGAAAACAATGTAAAAGAAAGAGGAATTTGGTTGATGTTTTTGTATACGAATTAACTTTTGTTGCATGGTAATGTGACCATTTCATGATTATTGCCCTTTGTGTCTTTCTACAGTGGACATAATTTCTGCAATTGAATTTGACAAGTCTGGTGATCACCTTGCTACTGGTGATCGGGGTGGTCGAGTGGTTCTCTTTGAGAGAACAGATACGAAAGATGTAAGACTCTTTTTTCTTGTGCAAGTGATTTTTCCTTTTACTTAAGGAAAATAGAAGCTAAACTTTGTTTTGACAGATTCCATGTTATGAACTTAGTATTTTGTAATTTGTAATATGTATGCATGCTGAAACATGCAGCATGGTGCCTCAAGAAGGGATTTGGAGAGGATGGACTATTCTATTAGTAGGCATCCCGAGTTTCGTTACAAAACAGAGTTTCAGAGTCACGAACCTGAGGTAATCATCATCTTCCTACTAATGTTACCCCAACATCATATGGCTTAGAAGTGTCGATATTTATCTTGTATGATGTTCCTTTCAGTTTGACTATCTTAAGAGCTTGGAGATTGAAGAAAAGATCAACAAAATCAGATGGTGCCTAACAGCTAATGGTGCCCTCTTCCTTCTCTCCACAAATGATAAAACGATCAAATTTTGGAAGGTATACTTAGTGCTTTCATTTACCAATTCATTGACAAATTGTGAACAAGGTTGTATGTCTGATGAACTAACTTTGGTCACTTGTTTCAAATGTTGACAGTTGTTTTTTGTTTCCAGAGATGTATTAATGCTTGAGCTCGTATATCTTTCTAATTGTATTCAATTGGCAAGGCTTAGCCTTCTGAAGTTACCAATTATATCTTGAGCTGTACTTATTAATAGCATGCAGTATCTCAAATCAGTCTGTCATGGTGCTTAGTCTTTTATGTCACTGCACTAATTTTGTTGTGTTATATTTTCTCTGCAGCTCTCTCGCCCACTAATGTCACAGAAACCTTGGTAATTCATGGCTGTAACTATAAAACCTGCCATTAACCCTTTTTTTGGGAGTTATTTCATGATTTCTCCTTTTTTAAGAGCAGAGGGTTTGAAATCCGTTTACTTTTCTGTGCAAACATCCTCTAGATCGCCCTACTGCTTGCTGGCATAGTTCCAGCCTAGCCTTGTAACTCATTGTCCTTTTTTGTATGTCAACCATAGGTCAGCTCTGTTGTCACCCAAGTCCTTTTCATCTCTCACAGGTCTTGCCTTTGGTCTACCTCTATCCTGTTTCAGTGTTGTTCACTCTTCTTTTTTCATACTGAGTTGACTTTTAGCCTTATGATTTCTTGAGTTCTTTTGTTATTGCTTTGTGTGTTTATCTTGTGACTACGTACGACTCTTGAAAATTAAGAACTTTGAAGTTGGAATATATCTTCAATTTTTCCCCTAAAATTTCTAGTCATTGCTAATGTGTAGTATAAATTACATAACTTATATTGACAATCTTCAGTATGGTGGCAACCCTGCTATAGTGGTGTTAGGACTGGCACTGTGTTTCTATCTAAGATCAATAACTGATTTTTGATTTGTTGATCATTAATTGAACTAATTCTAAATTAATAGTATACCTTTGCATGTAGAGGAATGACTTTTGTGGGTGCATGCATGTATAGGTTGTAGTTTTTCCCGTGCATGATATCATAATTGCCTTTCTGAACACTTCTGTCTTTCAGGAGGCCTAAGCTAACATCTTTTTCTTGTTAAGTTAACATCCAAACTTTTATTATGCTTTGTGGTGTCTTAATAGCTATTTTGATTCAATGCATTGAGATGATTGAACGTTGTGAGAGAAGTAGATATAAAAGAGGATCTTGCTATTAAAAAATCCTAAAGGAGAATTATTTTGAATAAACATTTAAACATTGGCTGTTTTGCTTGTGATGTTTACAAAATGAATGTTGTTGCAATCATATTTGCATATTCTTCATATGAATAATTTGATCAATCCATCATCCTGTACTCACTCATTCATATTTTTCCTCATCTGAGAATTGAACAGGTTCAAGAAAAGAGGGTCAAAAAAATTTCGGAGATGAATATTGACCTTTCAAAATCTATGGGGAATGGATGTATTGCTAGTTCAAGCAATTCAAGTAGCTCTAGGCCATATCTTGCAAATGGAGGATCTCCGGAAAGATCATACAATTATATAAGCAACGACTTTTCATTTCCACCAGGAGGCGTGCCTTCACTGAGATTACCCATGGTAGTTGTATCCAACCCTTCCACTTGCAATTCTGTTTTGTTTTTTTTAGTCGGATAAAATTTTCCATGATATGACTTTTACTATAAACAACCAAAAAATTATCAGATAAACATGAAAGGGTCAAAGTTCTGCAATGCTTGCTTTTCCTTCTTCAAAATTTAATGCAGTTAGTGTTTTGAAGGTAAAACAGCCTGGAAAAAATAGGTTGAACTTGCAACACTTGGTACCTCAAACATATATATAATCATGATGCTGATTAAGTTTGCATAATCCATTTTAGGATATAATATAGCAACTTGAAAATTTTCTATTTAAATACATAAAACCATACTGGTGCCTATATTTGATTCAGATTTTTTCCTTTCTTTTTTTTGTTTCAAAATACTCTAAAGTTAAACTCGAAATAAGAGCTATGAAGTAAAGTAGAAGCTGTTTGGTTGTTTTCCCTTTTTTTAGCTTAAAGGAGACAGCCTGTGAGAAAGACAAGAGAGTTGGTAGTGAGAGGACAAGCAGGGACAGGGAGAATGTGATGAGAGGCTAGTTTTCTTTTTTTTCTCTCTCTAAAAGCTCCTTCACCTAACTCTTTTGAAAGCTATCTGCTCTTCCTTTTCTTTTTATAAAAAATTAAGATGATTAATTTTTAATAGCTTTTCAGAAAATGTTTTTGGTCATTTTCCCCTTAAAGGAGAAGAGAACTTTAAAAGAGTTGTTCCAAAGAATCACACGGACCCATAACTATTAAAACTTAGTGTTGACTCTGACTGTGCATTAAGAAGTTTTAGCTGTCCTGCGTAGTCCCCTTTCTGAAGAAAAGAAATCAGTGGAAGAAGTTAAAAGAGAAATAGTAGAGTTTAATATTGTTTTTGATTATTTCCATTGTTTTATTTTTGCAGTTTTTACTAGTTTTTATTTTATTAAGTACCGTGACCTTGGTACTTTGAAAGAGAAGAAAGATTTGGAAATGGTTGAATTTCATTATTTTTCAAACTTCAACAATTGCTCGTTTGAGAATTTGTAGTACTAACTTGTGTTGTAAAATATGTAGGTAAGTAGCCATGAAAGCAGCCTAGTTGCTCGATGTCGTAGAGTGTATGCACACGCTCATGATTATCATATCAACTCTATTTCAAATAACAGGTAATTTTAGTTTTCTTAATATGTACCGTATTTTGTGGTACTCTAGCAAATTTTGGTTGAAATTGAAAACTCAGGATCCACATTATAATTAAATGCTATGCAGTGTCAATCATGCTTTCATTAGTTTTGTTTCTATACTGTGGCGATGTTTCTGGAAAGGATGACAAGTTGTTTTCTTTCATTGCTTTATGTCTGCATGATTTTGTGCACTTTATTTTTATTTTTAATGCTATAGTTTCTAGATACTGATCAAATTTTGATGGTCTTATGTTGCTCATATCTTCTAGTGATGGCGAAACTTTCATATCTGCCGATGATTTGCGAATAAACCTTTGGAACCTGGAAATTAGCTCTCAAAGTTTTAATATTGTTGATGTAAAGCCTGCAAATATGGAGGATCTGACAGGTAAGATTGACAATAAAATATCCTTTAGTGTAAACATTATAGCTAACTTGGTAATACACTAAAATTACTCAATTTATATACTTAAAGAAATAACTACAATGTATAAGTTGTAGTTGACTGGCAGTGGGTTGTCATGGGCCATGGCCTACCCTGTTCATTAATCAAACCTAGCTTGGTGACTTATTAAAAATTGGGACAGGTATGGGCTCAAATTTCTTAACCAGGCTTTAAGCAATCAAGTTGGGTTGGACCTGGGTTCATACTAAAAATTGGGTGTGGCCCAAAGAAAATATTTTCCCAGACTGTGTTGCCATTTAGTATAATCACACTTGCCTGATTTTATATATTTAAAACAATTGTTACTTTATGGTGGTTGAAAGAATCACGCTGTCTTTTAATTATTTGGCCTATAACATTTGACAAGATAGATAAATATTATGTGTGTGTTCAACTCTGTTTGTATTGTGTAATTTTATAATTGATACTATATTTTTCCTTTGATAAAATTGGTTGTTATTGAACGTGTGCAACTTACATTAGATGCAATTTTGTGCAACCAGTCCATTCTCCCTTTTCTCTTTATATTTGCAGTTCGGATTAGGTCTTGTCTAAACTTTGGGCTGGTGTGGCTGGCACATCCCCACCTAGACTCAATCTTGATCTGCTCAACTAGGGTCTAAAGTTGGGAAACATAGTCAAAAAAATTGCCCAGGTCAAACTCAACCATCCATCCCTTGAGAACCTTTTGCTTGTGTAAATCTTTCTAGTCTCACTTTGTTTGATGTAGTACACTGTAAGGACTAGAATTTAGCATATCAGAGTCCTGGTTCTGTAATCAAGTGTAAAAGTAAGTGGTTGAAGGTTGGTTGGGTGTTTCAGAGTGAGAGGGGATTTGCTAATGATTGATGAGGTTTTAAGGTTGTATTGATGTCTGTTTTAGTGCTGTCAACGTAGTAATTGGTCATTCATGGGTTTTAGGGCAAACATGAAGGAAGAATAGCATGCTTCTATTTTTTATCCGACTCAAGTATTGGTTTGGTTGAGCCTTGAACCTAGATGTTATTTTTGCAGAGGTTATAACATCAGCAGAATTTCACCCTACACATTGTAATATGTTGGCCTATAGCAGTTCAAAGGGTTCAATCCGACTTGTTGACTTGAGACAATCAGCATTATGCGATTCTCATTCCAAACTGTAAGTACATATTGTTTAAATTCTTTGTGGTAATCTTGCTGGTTGCTGATAAACAAGTATCCCATTCCTCCCATTAGGCTCAGTTTTTAGCAAATGTCAATACAGTTGGTAAAATTTCTGGGAAGGTCATTTATTTCTTCTTCTTCTTCTTCTTCTTCATCTTGACTTTGATACAGGATATTTTTGAAGCTATATGCATGAATTTATGTATTTTTTAAATACCTGGTAGACTCTCTAATAAACAATACCAATACCCTTGGCCATTCGGTGCAGATTTGAGGAACAGGAGGCCCCAGGGTCCAGATCATTTTTCACCGAGATTATTGCTTCTATATCAGACATAAAATTTGGGAAGGATGGAAGATACATACTTAGTCGTGATTACATGACTTTAAAGGTTTGAAATTTTCTAGTTTCAAAATATTCTGTTAAATCTTTCATAAACTCTTGAACTATACCCTTTGACTTTAGTTTTGGTAGTCAAACTCCTTTAACTTTAAAACATCTCAATAACTAATTTATGCTAAAAAAAGAATATTTTGGAAACTTATTTTCTAACTAATGATAAATGCAGAAAAATGTATTGCTATTGAAATAGTTTTCAAAATTTGAGGGGGGAAATTGCCAAATTGAAAGTTCATGAACTTATTTGCCAAAGATGCAACATCTATTTTTGAGCCAGCATCTTTTTGTTTAAACTATTACTCATTTAATTTCCCACTATATGCACTATTTAACAATTTATTAAATATTTGTAGAAATAAATATTGAAAAAAACACTGTCGGGAAATTTCTTTTAGCACGATTTTGACAGGAGTTTAACCTCGTAACTTACTCTGTATGTTAAAATTTACACCAAATTCATGTGCACATATTAATCAATCATACAAATAAAATAAACTAGGAAAAAAACATATTCACACAAAATTCTTCATAAATAACATTTACTTGTACCTCATGCAATCCCAATTCAACTATCTACGCATATGCATACATAATCATCACCAAAACGGAAACACTAAAAATCCATGTAAAGAGGCATGAAAAAATCATTCAAATGGGTGGGGAAAAAGGGCAGAGAAAGAAACCACTCAAATGTATTTGAAATTGATTGAGATGGAGATGAACCTTCACTTCTAGTAAATGCAGAATATAGATTATTCATTTAGATCTCAGTTCCTTTTGAATTCAATTGTGTAGATTAAGAGACAATTATTTTCATTTCTGACTATGGAGGATTTCTGCCTGTGTTTTATAAATTCTTAAAGATGCATGATCCCATTTGACCAATTGATTTGTTTTGTCAGTTATGGGACATTAATATGGATTCAGGCCCCGTTGCAACTTTCCAAGTTCACGAGTATTTAAGACCCAAGGTTAGATTAATCTGTTTGAATAATGATGAACCTGGAATTTCTTTGTGCAACTCTGCTGCGTTATAACTAGCTAAACTTTTGTTTGAACATGCCAGCTTTGTGATTTATATGAAAATGATTCAATTTTTGACAAGTTCGAGTGTTGTCTGAGTGGTGATGGATTGCGTGTAGCAACTGGTTCTTACAGGTCTCTTATACAAACTTAATCCATGCTTCGATCACCACTGGAATTCTTTATCTTGCATCTTACAATTTTGTTTCACTTGATGCCAGCAATCTCTTCCGTGTGTTTGGTTGTGCCCCTGGAAGTGCTGAGGCGACAACTCTAGAAGCCAGTAAAAACCCAATGAGGTAATTTTATGGAGCTATGACAACATCAAGTATAATTTTTAGCTAGGGATTGCTGTAGCATTACATATTAACTTTTGCATTCCTTCAGACGACAAGTTCCAACCCCTTCAAGGCCTTCTAGATCACTGGGAAATAGTTTAACACGTGTAGTAAGACGGGGTCAGTATTCTATTTCATTTGCCCTAGTCAGATTTTTGAGCAAAGATTCCATAAATATTTGTACAAGTTCCAATATCTGATATTGTTGGACAGGAGCAGAAGCCCCTGGGGTGGATGCTAATGGGAATTCGTTTGACTTCACAACAAAGTTGCTGCACTTAGCATGGCATCCGACTGAGAATTCAATTGCTTGTGCTGCTGCAAATAGCTTGTACATGTACTATGCGTAAAGAGAGATGATTGAAGACAAGAACATGTATCTGCATGGTCATATTGCTGTGGAGAAGGCTGCTTCTTTTCCATCTTACCAACCAACCACACTGGTTTGGAGGCTACATATACATTATTAACTCACACTACAAGTGCCCTTCAGAGAGCTTTTAGAAAAAGATCCAGAAGTGGCTGTTTCCAAATTCCTGGCTAGGAAGGAGACCATATTTTGTTACTGGATGGGCAGCATCTTTCTCTCTCTTCTTTTTTTCCCCTTCTCTTCTCCTTTCAATCCTACTATTCTTTCCCTCTATTTCTGTATCTTCTTCTGAAAGAGAAGGTGCAACCAATGTTTCAAATTGTGTTTGGCTTGCAAGTGAAGAAGAAAATGTGATTGTAGCTCTCCTACAACAGATTCTAAACGATGTTCAATATCTGCCACTAGGATTCAGATTAAAAATGTAGTTTTTCTTTTTTGCCCAGATATATATCTCTGTGGGATGGAGCAGTTGAAACCTGCAGTGCATCATTTTTTTATTGATTAATTTTGTGTTGGAATTTAATTTGACATGTTTCAAAGTCTATTATTTCTGTAGTAGTAGTAGTACCTGTTAATTTCAAAGTCTAATAACTTTAGGCTGCAACTTAGGATAAACAGAACTATCTTTGCAACGTTTAATCCTGATGGATAAGCCCCTAATTTTGTATGAATTTCATGTTAAAATCATAAGTTTACGTGCATTGATTCTGCTAGTATGTATGTAATATTCTTTGGATACATGATATGTAAAATGCATGTGCGTTGCGTGTGTCCAAGGTAGATATAGCTCTACTAATGCAAGACGTCTGAGACGTAAAAATGAAAAGGTAAGCATATGTACTGTGAAGTTGATTTAAAATATTAAATAAGCTTAACTTTGTGGAGTAACTGATAGACAAAATGGTAGTGATTCTTTAAATGTACATGCTTTAAGGAAATTTTCCCACCTTCTTCATTCAGTTGAATTAAATGCACTTGAATATAGTTTCTCTCTTTCAAGCAATGGTTGAATTACTCTGCATTTCTATATAAATTGCAGGCCTCCAAATCATGTATCTTGCGAAAGGTAATGAATGATGAATGCAAATTATTTCTTAGTATTTTTTTTCAAAACTTAACTATAACTTATCCTTTTAAGGATATATAAGAATATTTGAGGAATGTTTCAACCTCTAAATAAAATAAAATAGAGTTTGAGACAAATATGCTTGAATAGACTCACTTACAAAAAATACACGCACTTATAAAGTTCATTATGTTACAATCACTCCCCAACCAACAAAATAACCAAACATTGTACATAATCTACCAATACATGGCTCTAACACGATTCCTCTAAATTGTTGTGCATATATGTATTGATCTTATTGATCTGATCCTGAAGTTGAAGAAAGTTGCAGATTTATTGTTGTGAGTGATGCTCATTTACTGCTTGTAGATTCATGATTTTGTACAATGTCACGGTATGAGCCTGTAACCGCAGCTACCAGCAGTGTGCAGGCTGCTTCTTCCTGCACCTCCATACCTTCTTCTCTCACCTCCATAGATTTTTGTATTTCCAAAAATGCCCCTTTGTAATATTCTGGATTACATAATCCGGAAGTCATTTTTCAAATTTGTAATTAGCTTCCGGATTATATAATCCGGAAGTCTTTTTTCAGATGCATGATTACTTTATGAATTACATAATCCGGAAGTCTTTTTTAACTTCCGGATTATGTAATCCGGAAGTCTTTTTTCAAATGCGTTTCCGGATTACATAATCTGGAAGTTATTCTATGGGGGTGGCACAAGAGGATAAAAATGTATTTTCATGTTGTGTATGGAGGTGCCAGAAGAAGATATGGAGGTGCAGGAAGAAACAGTCCAGTGTGCATCTGCATGTGGACTTTTGCAAAAAAAACAGTGAATATATTGGCCCCTACTTTGTCACCCCTATTTGCTCCTTTACACTTTTCTTCCCCTTGATTACTTCTATACCCTCCCTAACTTATATTTCTCTCGACACTACTACTCCTCCTGATTCTATCACAACAACTTTAGATACAACACAGGATTGAAATCCCAATAAGAAAAATTGACTTTGGGTGCAAATTCCTTGTCCATGCTCAAGTCTTAAGTTGGACAACACAAAAGATTTGTTCTGCATCAGGTTTACCACTTTGAATACTACCCTGTCCCTATAATTCCATAAAGTTCAAATTACCACTACCAACACCCCTTTCCAAATCAAGTTTTCTTTTGGAGTTGAGTACTGGTTTGTGGAATTGTTTAAGGTATTCTTTAGGCTTATTAGGTAAAACACCTTGCCCAGCTAATACATGAATTTTATACTTTTGTGACCACTCTTTCTTTGAGGACTCTCCATGCAAAAAATATTGCACTAGGTAGTGCTTTGGTTTTCCACAACATTTCATATGATTCCTCAGTGTCCACCTGACCAAGCTCCCTCAACACTTCATATGGTAACTTGACTTAAGGTTTATGATTGTCAGTTAATTTTCCGGACCACCTGTCCACATAATCCTTATTCAACTGCACCAGTTTCAATTCTTCCATCAGCATATCAACCATGGTCTTCTCCCACTCAAACCATCCTCTTCTCTATGGTATTTTCCACTACCATATTCTATCATCCCAAAAACTTAATTTCACTTACCTTTCTGGATTTCACTATTCTATTTTTTTTATAAAAGTTTTCATATTAGGGATTATGTGTTTCTGTACATTCATTCTAAGCATATCTTCTTTGATTGATTTTTCCCCAAACCACCTATCTTCCCAAAATAATATATTCTTCCCATTTTCTAGTGTCCACCTAATATTCTCATGAACCAATTTCTACTTATATTATGACATATCTTTTTTATATATTTCTACCATCTAGACTCATTGCCTCATTTGGATTGGCTATATCTCAGTGTCCACTTCTTACCTTATATAATTAGTTTGATATGAGAATCTTATTACCTTCTTATTACACTTAAGTGATTAGTGCAAATATTATTTTATAGTTTATTTTTTAGAATATGTATGCACGTATTATTGTTTATTATAAGCACAGTTCTTTTTATTAATTGTATAATAACACGTAAGGAAATATATATA
>Ga0123341_1005802_pt1 | contig 11074 bp, 13 predicted proteins | sample Turbeapinknodule_FD_89959 | JGI IMG/M metagenome (GOLD analysis project Ga0123341, IMG submission 89959) | Root nodule microbial communities of legume samples collected from Mexico - Turtle bean Mexico pink nodule | ecosystem: Host-associated > Plants > Roots > Nodule | place: Mexico: Nepantla...
GCGAGTTAGGGTGCCTTCGTATACACCTTCCCTGTGGTCTCGCCGGCCGCCTTCATAATCTGCACCACCTTCATCTTCGGCGATGTGCTTGCTCCGACGATCTCTAATCACTTGGTCGCCTGAGTTTACATCTGGCGGCTTCATCTTCAACTTGGTGACCACCGGTATTGGTGTGATGGAGATCGGAGCACGCCAACTCAACAACTGGCGACTACACGAGCCCCCCGACCTCCTTCCCTTCTGTCAACCTGGCGTCCTCTCAACACGCCTATACAATAACTTGATGCCACGTCATTACTTCCGGCTACCAGGGCGGTACAATAACCATATTCGTAAGTTTTATTTATTTTTAGTTCATTGTAGAAAAAAGTGAAAAGAAAAAGTGATTTACAAGCATGTCTTTAACAATACCGAATAACACTTATTACGAATATTATAAATAACATTTATTATACTAATTTTAATATTATAATACTCAAAGTTTGAAACTTTTTAAATAAAAAAAAATAGTACAATTAAATGGAGTTTAATGAGAGTTAGATCAGAGGAAGTTTCTGTCAGGTTTTGTCAAGTTATGTTAGGTTTTGTCAGGTTATATGTCAGGAGCTGCTTTAATTTTTAAATGTTTGAAAGGTGTTATGCGGTTAGGTTGCTCATACCTTTTTGTATAATGGTTGACTCACCTCTGAAGTGGTTCTTGTGTATATATATTCTTAATTGTTGATAAAAAAAATGAGAGTTAGAATTAAAAAAAAACACATAATAAATGCTATAATTTGTTTATCTTTTCACTATAATATTATTATAAGGGAATGATTGGTAAATTTATAATTTATTATACATTTAAATTTAAAAAGGGATTACTATATAGAAATGTTTAGGTTATGAAATAAGTTTAAGATTATAAAGGACATGATCATGCTTTGATATTGAATTCACATATAGAAAAATATTATGTGCTTAGAGTTAAGGAAATTTTTATATGTGGTGTGAAAAAAGAACTGTGTATGGTAGGTCTCGTGATTTTTTTTTTCACATGAGTGAATTCGTCATATTATATAACATTATTGTAAGACAACTTAGTGAAGATAGTGTGATAGGTGTAGATCTATGGTATTGTGATATTGACGTCAATAATTTATGATATGAGAAGTCGTCAATTGGATGAGATTTTTTTACGTAGTGATTCTGATAGATGTTTAATGAATAAAATAATTTTAATATATAATTTTCATAATAGTTTAATATATATAATTGAATTGTTAAAATCTTTATCTATAGTCTTGCTTCATTTGTTGGATCTGCCCCCCAGAATAATAGAACCTGTCCCCAGGTCAAAATACATAACCTGCAAAATGATTAGGAGGCATATAGGATTTTTTTTTAAAATAAAATAAAATAAAATCAACAAAGGTAACAAAACAAGATAAAACTAAAATGTGGATTGGGTTTCCTCTCAGCAAACACTCGTTTAACGTCATCTAGCTTGGCGCCTGTTTATTTCAAGATGGAACACTCCCTTTGTTGCACTGTATTGTATGCATTCTTCCTCGTTACAAGAACATTTTCAACCACACCATAAGGATATTTGATGGATCTGTCTGCCAACAGCATCTTGGTGGGTTGAACCTCCAAATCGCATAAATAGAGTGTGACCTTGTCCACAGATAAAACACCTATTCAAGAACCAGAAGCATCAGTTAGAGAGTATGTTAGATTTAAAACTAGAAATAACAGAATGCATAACTAAAAGAATAAGAGTAACTTGAATTACTTGGTGAAGGTGGTGTTAAAGTGTAGGACAAAACAGATTTAGGCACAAGCTTATACAAAGAGAAAAAGTTCAAAATAAAATCATGCAACAAATATGTGTGTACATATTTAATTCCTGATCAATAGTAGTATTCAATTTTGGGTATAGCAGGAACATTTTGAGAATTAAATTTTTAGTTTTGTTTTTATTCATGACCCAATCAATACATATTATGACCCAATGAATGCATCAATTTAGTTAGGATTTCCTATACAAAGTAGTCAGAAAACTGCTGGTCAATAACCATCATAAAGAACCAGTCAATGGTCAAAGGAAAAGAATTTGTTTCTCTTTCCTAGTCATAATTGTGATCCTGAACCAGAAAAACAACATGTTAAAACAAGTAACAACAGATTAAAATTGTACTGTTGTGAGCAACTAATGCTTATTATACCTAATTCATTTAACATAAAATTGAATATATCTTTAGCAAGAGGTTTTGTGAAAATATTAGCTAATTGTATTTCAGTTCCAATGAATTTTATTTCACAATTCCCATTGGCAATATGTTCACGTAGAAAATGATGTCTTATCTCAATGTGCTTAGTTCTAGAACGCATAACAAGATTTTTAGTCAAATTAATGGCATTGGTGTTGTCACATAGGATAGGTATTCAACGTAACATGATTCCAAAATCACTTAGATGTTGTTTTAACCATAAGGTTTGAGCACAACAACTTCCAACAACAATATATTTTGCCTTAGTTGTAGAAAGGGCAACACTTGCTTGTTTCTTGCAATACCAATAGATTAAGCTTGATCCAAGCATATGGCAGGTTCCACTTGTGCTTTTCTTGTCAATTTTGCAACCTACAAATTCATAATCTGAAAAACCAGTTAAATTTAGAGATACATTAAATGGATACTGAAGACCAACTTCTTTGGTTCCTTGTAAGTATTTCAGAATCCTTTTGGAAGCATTGAGGTGTGATTCCTTTGGAGCAGATTCGAACCTGGCACACATACATACAACAAAAATGATATTAGGTCCACTAGTTCTTAAGTACAACAAAGAACCTATTAAACCTTTATATCTGGTTTGATCAACAGGTTTTCCAGTAGGGTCTTGGTCAAGGTGACAAATTATAGAAATTGGTGTGTTGATTGCCTTGCATTGGTCCATCTCAAACTTTATCAGTAGGTCATTACAATATTTGGCTTGATTTATAAAAGTACCATCCTTTAGTTGTTTAACTTGTAGGCCAAGAAAGTAATTCAATTCCCCCATCATGGACATCTCGAATTCACTATTCATAACCTATACAAATGCTTCATATAACTCTTCATTTGTGGAATCGAAAATGATATCATCCACATAAACCATTGTCTAGGAGCTTGTTTAAGTCAATAGAGAGCCTTTTTTAGCTTGAATACATGGTTAGGAAACTTATGATCCTCAAAGCCTGGGGACTGTGAAACAAAAACTTCTTCATTTAAGTACCCATATAGGAAGGCACTCTTGATATCCATTTGAAATAATTTGAATCCTTTTATGTAAGAGAAAACAAGAAGAAGTATGACAACTTTAAGTCTTGCCACTAGTGCGTAAGTCTCATCATAGTCAATTCCCTTTTTCTGGTTATAGCCCTTGGCAACTAGCCTTGCTTTGTTCCTTGTGATTGCTCCATGCTCATACATATTGTTTTTGTACACCCACTTGGTTCCTATGATATTCATTTCACATGTTCTTGGAATTATAGACCATACTTCACTCCTTGTAAATTGATTTAGCTTTTCTTGCATGGCCAAGATCCAGTTGTTGTCTTGTAGAGCTTCATTCAGATATTTGGGCTCCACTTGTGAAACAAATGCCATTGTTTCACAGAGATTATTCAAGGACTTCTTGGTTGAGACCCATTTTTCAATATTGCCAATTACATTATCAAGTGTTAGGTCTTTAGGAATTTTCCACTCTTTTGGTAAATCTGCATCCACAACAGGTTCCTTTGACAGCACATGTATCAATTGTATCAAGGTCAATAGATTGATTCTTTTGAAGTATGGTTCTCAAATCATCTACTCCAAGTTCATCCATAACAAGTTTAGGCAGATAGTTATCAGATTCATCAAACACCACATGCATAGATTCTTCCACAGTAAGCAATCTTTTGTTATACACCTTGTAAGCATGTCCATTAATATAATAGCCAATATGTATTCCCTCATCAGATTTAGGATCAAATTTGCTCATATTATCTTTCCCATTATTTAGGATAAAACATTTGCAACCAAAGACCCTAAGATGGCTAATACTAGGCTTTCTACCTCTATAGAGTTTATAGGGATTTTTCTTAAGAATTGGTCTAATTAATGACTTTTTAGCACATAAGAGGTTGTGTATACTACATCTGCCCATAAATACTTTGGTAGGTTAGATTCATTTAACATGGTCCTGGCTAGCTCCTCAAGTGATCTATTTTTCCTTTCAACTACACCATTTTGTTGGGGAGTCCTAGGGGCTGAATAACTATGTATGATCTCATGTTTTTCACAAAATTTATCAAACTTAGCATTTTGAAATTCTCCCATATGACCACTACGAATAGATTTTATGCAGTAGCCATTTTCATTATGCAAAACCTTACCCATATTCTTAAAAGCCTTGTAAGCATCATTTTTAGAAACAAGAAAGAGAGTCCAGGTATATCTTGAGAAATCATCAACAATTACCAAGGCATAGAAATTTCCAGCTAAACTAGCAGTCCTAGAAGGTCCAAAAAAATCCATATGCAAAACATCCAAAGCCTTATTTGAAGAAATCATGTCTTTTGTTTTAAAAGATGTTCTTGTTTGTTTACCCTTTACACATGCATCACACAATCTATTATCTTTAAATTTTATATTTGGTAAACCAGAAACAAGATCCTTATATTTCAATTTGTTCAAATGATTTGTATGGATATGAGCTAACTTCTTGTGCCACAACCAAGACTCATCACTCTTTGATAAGAGACATTCATTTTCAGAGTAATTGTTCATGATATCTAAGAGATAGATGTTATTTACCCTTTTACTTGTAAACAACACCTTACCAGAGGTTTCATTTGAAATTGTACATGTGTTGGCTTCGAAATTAACCTTGTAGACATTGTCACATAGTTGGCTAATACTTAGAAGACTATGCTTCAGTCCTTCCACATATAAGACATTCTCAATTGTGGTTGAATTTTCAGTTCCAACATTTCCCCTTCCAAGAATCCTTCCATGGTTATTGTCTCCATATGTGACATGCCCCTCTGCTTTAAGTTTTAGACTTCTGAATTGAGTCAAATAACCAGTCATATGCTTTGAACACCCACTGTCCAAGTACCATTGGTTTTTCCTGTTGTTTTTTCTGCAAAAACAAAGGTTAACACATATGGTACCCCTTTTAGTCTAGGGTCCATCATAATTAATACCTTTTCTGAGGAAGCCATTTGGTCAATCCTTTAGAAACAAGTTACTTTCTAACTTTACATGTTCTAGTAGAGTGACCAGATTTCTTAAAGTAAAAGCAAGAAAAAAAGAATGCATTGTTTTAAAGTTGTTAAAAGAGGAAAAACTTGTTTTTGAAGGAACAAAAAAATTGGACAGCTTTTTAACATTATTCTTTCTTCCTGGATTATATCCTAACCCATTTTTATTAAAAGCACCATTTTGTGATCCTAAGAGAGTCTCAAGATTCTCTCTTCCCTTAGGCAAAATAGACAAGGTTTTCAACAAATATTCAACCTTCTTTTGCAATTTTTTACAATTATCACAAGTTTTTATAGATTCATGCAAACAAGTCAATTCAAGACTTACCGATTCTGTTTTTGCTTGATGCAGTTCTTTCTCAAGAGCCTTAACCTTAGGTTTAAGTATATTATTTGCACTTCTCAACTTATTGCAAATAACATCCAATCTGTTTGCTTCATCATGTGTTTCTTTAAAAGCAATTAATAATTTATCATAACTTCCAGAATCAGTGGAGTAATCACTAACTAAATTAGAGCTTTATCTTTCATTATTCACCATGAAGCACAAATTTTTTGCCTCACTTTCAGTTGAGTAATCACGTGATGAGGATACTTCATTATCCTCCCAGGAGATGTATGCTCTTTTTCCTTTACTTCTTTCACCCTTCTTGCTGGCTAGTTTTTCTTTACTTTGATTGTTTGGACAATCAAATTTTATGTGACCTAGTTTACCACAATCAAAACAAGTGTAATTAGAAGAATTTGATTCATTGGGTTTAGAGTACCTCTTCCTTTGTTGACTTCTGTCTCGGCTTTTCCTTTTTAGGAATCTGCTGAATTTCCTGTTGAGCAGACTCAAGGTCTCATCATGTTCAGGATTCTCTTTTTCCTCACTAGTATTATGTTGTATACTAGTCTTTAAAGCAATTCCCTTGGTTCTTCTCTCCACCGTTTCTTGTTCTTTTAATCTTTTGAGTTCTAGCTCATGCTCCATCAATTTCCCGAACAATGCAGCAGTGGACAACTTGGACAAATATTTGGTTTCAGAGATTGTTGTTACCTTAGGTTGGCAGCTTCTGTCAAGACATTTAAGCACCTTTATGTTGAGCTCTTCCTTGTCAAAAACTTTACCAAGTTCAGTGAGATGATTTACGTAAACCGTTTTCGCACATCTGCAATGCTTTCTTCTGGTTGCATTCTGAAAAATTCATATTCTTGAATAAGTGAGTGCTTCCTTTCTCTTTTCACATCATTCGTGCCCTCTTGTGTCACTTCTAGTATTTTCCACATTTCTTTAGCTGGATTACAATGAGATACTCTAAAGAATTCATCCATGTTTAGACCAGAGGTTATGATATTCCTGGCTAGAGAGTCATATTGAGCCTTCTTCCTTTCACTTTCACTCCATTTGGACCAACACTTTTTCACTGTTTCTTCTTTGATAACCTGCATAAGCACAAAAGGTCCATTCACCACTGCATCCCAAATTCCTATGTCAATTGATTCCATGAAAATTTCCATCCTAATTTTCCAGAATGCATAATTCAATCCATCAAACATAGGAGGTCTATTGATATACGCATCCTCAGCAAAAGACATTTTAAACTCAGACATTATGCACAAAACTTGAGTAATAAAAAAGTCCTAGCTCTTGATCCAATTGTTGGGTCTATTAGTGTCTAAGTTCAAGAGGGGGACTGAATTGAGCTTATAAAAATTTCCGCAAACATAACTGTTTTCCAGTAATCCTGAAAAAAAAAAAAAGAACAGATTGATTTTAAAAAGAATAGATTTATTATTCTGATTACTTTATTAAATCCAGAACCTTGACTAGATTAGTTTGAGATTAAATGAGTGATTTTCCAGAACAATCTAAGCACCTTGACAACAGCAAAGATTTTACACCAAGAAATCCAACTTTAAATCTTTAAGAACAAACTTGAAAAGAAAGTGAATCTTGAACAAATTTATTTTAAAGATTTTATTACTTTCTTTAATTAGCCAACACATAGATTCAAATATCCACAAGTAACCAAGAACTTTTCCAAAATCTTGAGGAACAATATGTGACAGCCCAGAAAGAACATATTCAATTTCAGCTCAATAGATTTATTTTATCGCAGATTATCAATTATGCATAAATGAGTGCATGGATTGAGAAGAAAAAGACACACATAGTTTATACTGGTTCACTCATCAAGAGCTACATCCAGTCCCACCTCACACCAAGGTGGATTCCATTAAATCAAACCAAAACTCTTACAAAACCTTGTGGTTCTTGAACCCTTCAAGAACCAGGCAAACAATGCTGAAAAACACTATTTCAGCAGCATATACACTTCAAGAAACCCTATCAAGAAGTACCTATACAATCACCTTTACACAAGAAATAATAAGAAAAGAAAACACCTTTCAAAAAAATAGTTAAAAACTGTTATAAAAAGAACAGGTTGAAGTTAAAAATAAATGGATTGTTTTCTTTTAATAAGCAAAAGATGATTTCCAAACCACTTCCAGCTCTGCTTAACGGTAATAAAGAGGGTTGAAACAAATTTTTCGGTGCCAAAAATGAATTTTGAAAAAGCTTTAATAAAAGAGCACCAATGCAGAAAACTGATTTTGAGATAACTTAAGGTAGATTTTGAGAAACCTTTTAAAGAACTTCTTGTTCTTAAGTTCACTACCTAGGTTAGGAATATGAAGTAGATCACAATGCAAAAATATACGTTAAACAACTTCTAACCTACAATGACCCCTAATTACAATATTATAAACCTTCAAAGCTATTTTGTACACCAAACACACACTATGACATGTTGTCAAGAAACTTCTTCAATCTTCAACAGAAAACTGTGAAGAAAAATGTGAAGAAAAGTGTGAATAAGAGTGTGAAGAAGAATGTGAAGAAATATGTGAAGAAGAATGTGAAGAAGAATATGAAGAAGAATATGAAGAAGAATGTGAAGAAGAATATGAAGAAGAATATGAAGAAGAATGTGAAGAAGAATATGAATAAGAATATGAAGAAGAATGAGAAGAAGAATCTGAAGAAGAATGTGAAGAAGAATGTGAAAAAGAATGTAATGAAGACTATGAAGAAGAATGTGAAGAAGAATGTGAAGAAGAATATGAAGAAGAATGCGAAGAAGAATATGAATAAGAAAGAATGTGAAGTAGAATGTGACAAAAAAAGTGAAGAAGAATGTGGAGAGGAATGTGAAAAAGAGTGTGAAGAAGACGATGAAGAAGAATGGGAAGAAGAGTGTGAATAAGAATATGAAAAAAGAATGTGAAGAAGAATGTGAAGAAGACCGTGAAGAAGAATGTGAATAAGAATGTGAAGAAAAAGAATATGAAGAATAATGTTAACAAGAAGAGTGTGAAGAAAAATATGAAGAAGTGTGTGAAGAAGAATGTGAAGAAGAGTGTGAAAAAGAATTTTAAGAAGAATGTGAAGAACAATGTGTAGAAAAATGTGAAGAAGAATGTGAAGAAGAATGTGAAGAAGAATATGAAGAAGAGTGTGAAGAAGAATGTGGAGATAAGTGTAAAGAAGAATTTGAAGAAGAGGGTGAAGAAGAAAGTGAAGAAGGTTGTGAAGAAGGGTTTGAAGAATAATGTGAAGAAGAATTTGAAGAAGAGTGTGAGGAAGACTGTGACGAAAAATGTGAAGAAGATTGTGAGGAAGAATGTGAAGAAGAATGTGAAGATGAAAATTGTGAAGAAGAAGAATGTGAAGAAGATTGTAAAGAAGAATGTGAGCAGGAATGTGAAGAAGAATATGAATAAGAATGTGAAGAAGAATGTGAAGAAGGATGTGAAGAAGAATGTAAAGAAGAATTTGAAGAAGAAGAATGTAAAGAAGAATTTGAAGAAGAAGAATATGAAGAAGAATGTGTTTGCCTTGTAAATATTTGTAAAATGTATAAACTTAAGGCGAAGTTAGATGTCCACGTGGCCTCTTCTCAACACTCCACATGGTGCCATTCTAGATGTTTCAAGTAGGCGCCTCTTTCAGACTCTTCAAAGTCCCTTGTGTTAATTGTCATATTCTAATTAGAGAGTTTCTTAAAGCAAGGTTTTCCACATGTCACTCCATGAACAGAAAGGATTTTAAGAAGCAAGTGTCACTTGTCACTCCATGAATGGAAAGGATTTAGGAGTCTAATAGTCATCTTTAGAACCTTAAGCATTATAAATAAATGTGTTTGCCTGGTAATAAATCATACTTAATATATGAGTAAAGAAACTCTGCATATTCAAAATTCTTACTCTCTTTTCTAGAGTTCCAAGAACCTAAAGCTAGGGAAACCTTTGAAGAAGCTTATTCTTCTTCAAGCAACCAATTTAGTTCCATTCTTCTTTCATTTGCAAATCCTCCAAGCTTCCTTCCATCAGCTCAGCTTGGAACCTCATGGAGAAATTCATACTTCATCATTAACACAATCGAGTTTAATTAGCACACTAACACTACAATATACAAGATAAGTATTATTTGAACTCAACAATTTTTGGCTAAACATTGAGTATTATTCAGTCTTAGCTACTCCTGATTAAACATACAGTATTGTTTGAAACATAATAATTCCTGACTAAGACCAAATATTTTTTTGAAACACTACTACTCTTGACTTAACAACTGGGTATTCTTTGAATTGAGCCACTTCTAGTTAAACACTTTGTTTACACAAAGGGTGTGAATTTAAATGATCATAGGTTTCGCTCATCAAAAGAGGGTAACATCCTAAGACAAATACAAGATAATAAACACTTTTTTAGGTTGTTAACAAATACAATTGTGTTCTTGCTCACTCATTAAGGCTAAAGGGTCGTTAAGAATTATAAGAGCTTTAACGTTTTCATTATGATTGTTGTTGTCAATCTTTCTTCTTCACATGATCTTCTTTATATAAATGTTGAGAAGAAAATAGTCATTGCAAATCCTTTTGGAGTTGCTTTGAGGTCTTGTGTAGGTCTTCTTCTTCGTGTTACGTACGTCCATATTCATGTATGGAGATGCAGTAAATGATCTTCATGTAACATTAAATGCATGTCATTCTTTACATAACTTTTTGATACAAAACATCATTTATTAGGCCTAAGTTAGGTAACTTCTTTTTAAACTTGAGTAAAGTGTGGAGCTTGACACAACGGACTATCTTTGCAGAATTGACATTTCTTATTTTCAAAAAGAATTGTTTGCATGGAACAACTTTAAACACATCCTTCAAAACATCTTGATGTAGACACTTCAATGTGAAATTAACCTTCTTTACAAGTTTATTAGACGAAGTTTAAATGGTTGCATTTATCCAAATATAAACATATAAGTATAGTACTTATATAAAAATTATATTTTATTATTTGTTGTTAGATAAATAATAAAATCAAATATAAAGTCTAATAAACTTAAAACTTTAAAAAAAAAAGAAACAAGATGATTCCACCATCATCATCTTCAAAAGAAACGACAACATCACTCAACAAAGTTATCTGAAAATACCATTAGCACCAACACCAATTTAGGATTATTATTTTTATTACTCATGATTTGGAAAGCGTTTTTTTATATATGCTAATTTTGAAAAAAGTACCACCATCATGTGCACGGAAACCGATACACCATTTTGTTTTTATTAAAATAAACAAAAAAAATCAATTAAAGGAAATTCTCTTTTATATTTTACACAATTCTTTATATTTTGTAATTACTTATTTATATATACCTTTTATTATTTTTCTCTTTTAAATGCAATTGAATTTATTTTATTAATTTTAATATCCATAAAAAAGCATCTACAATGAAATTATAAAATTTAATAA
>Ga0123341_1005803_pt1 | contig 11074 bp, 3 predicted proteins | sample Turbeapinknodule_FD_89959 | JGI IMG/M metagenome (GOLD analysis project Ga0123341, IMG submission 89959) | Root nodule microbial communities of legume samples collected from Mexico - Turtle bean Mexico pink nodule | ecosystem: Host-associated > Plants > Roots > Nodule | place: Mexico: Nepantla...
CTTATATATCATATACAATACAGATAGCTGGAATGATGGGTAGAGAGTTGAATATAGAGTTTGTAATTAATGTGTTGCGTCTAAATGAGTAATATAGAATGTTGAATAAATAAAAAAATGAGTTGGTTGTATATAAATGAATAAAAAGGTTAGTTATATATAAATATATATAAGGAGTGTTAAAAGAAAACGTGAGAAAGCATATAATAAAAATAATAGAAAATAGGTGAAGCAATAATCGTAGAGAGAGATTGGTAGCGTGGAAGTGTTGGAGAGTCACGTGGAGACGAAAACGAAAGAATTAGGTGCTGCTAACGTCGCACTTTTCTTTCTTTACCCAAACCTTCCACTAACTAAACTATTTTTTTTTAATTTAACACTAATATTCTCTCACCAAATTTACCTTCAAAAATAAATCATTCTTTTTAATATATCAAAATTATTATTATATTTTCAAAACACTGTTATACGAAAAAAAAACACAGAAGAGAATTCGAAATTGAAGAATTTATGAGAAAGACAAAAGGGTGGGTGTCGCAGCTGACGTCACCAACATCTACCTACCCAAACCGCTCGATGTTCGGTTCCTCTTCTGTTCCTGTCTTTGTGCTGTGGGTCCCACTCCCCACCAAACACCTTTTCCCACCTATCTATTTCTACACCTGTTTTTATAATTATTTTATTTAAACTAAATATTCACTAATTCCCTTCTAAATAACAAAATTATCTTCCAAGAATTAGTTCTACAAAATTCAAATTCGGATTAATAATTTCGTTTCTAGAAGACGGGAAAGCTTCAAACAAAACCTAATTTTCTTAATTCTTCTTATTCAATTTGCTAAGTACGACTTCAACTTTCGTTTCCCTTCACAGTTCAAACGTTGACCATAGTTATGTTTCCAGCATCGTTCCACTTCAAGTTCTTTCTTTCCAACAAAATTGCAACATCACACTTGTCATTTTCTTTTTCCGACTCTCAAACAATTTTTTTATTATTTGTCAACAATGTCCAAGTGATCATCAACGCAGGGAATTGTAACATACGCTTCCAAAATGAGTAATATTGGGAACAAAGACCAAATATTAATGATTAAAATTTACTAATCTTATATTCATTCCCTGTATAAATGTGTACACATGCATGTGTTTTTACCCACTCAGGCTTTTCCTACATGAAATACGATGACACAGATGTTTTGTTTTTCCCAAAATGGAGATAATGACAATACCTATGTAATTATTTTCTATTTTTAAAAAGCCACGTTCTAACCAAACCCTTTTCAAAAGTAGTTATTCATGCTGCTGTAACTTTTACTTTTAAGCTTGGTTTAAGAACCTAATTCATCTGATATAATTTGTAATGTCTGGATCCATCTTAGTTCACATCTATTGTTGCATTTCCATCAACATTCTTCGAATTTTTAAGAAGAACATCTGGAACAAAAACAAAAACATTCTTGTATTTCAAAAAGTTAAGTCTATGAGTGTGTGGTATTACCTTACAGTACGTAAATACAAAAAATAAATTGCGTAGACCAAGAAAGAGGATAGAGGAATGAATTGAATTGTAGCATATATGAATGAATGTGAAAGAAAGTTTGTCAAGTATAGTCCAGTTTTCTCATAATTGTCTTGTTCCGGTGACAGTAAATGGTAGGTATGCATTCAAAAGCTGTCTCCTACCTAAACACTAGCTATAAGATATTAGCAAGATCAATGAATTGAATTTGGTTTGTTTAGCTTCGTTCTCTCCTAGCCTCACCTAGCTAACTTCACCACTGTCCCTGCTGCCACTGCTCACTTTTAGATCATATGTATCAAACTTACTGTAACTTACCAAACATAGTTAATGTCTAACAACTCATTACTGACCCACCACTGGTACGCCAAGAATATTCAAATTTTACCCAACAATATCTACTTATCTCTCTCTTAAATGCCTCTTTCATATCAAAATTACTTAACCCAAATCCACCAATTCCCCATAGCAAATGATGGTAGATTTTTTTGAGTATGTTAAGAAAGAAGGAAAAATGGTATTTTCGTTATTCGAATCAACAGTAAAATCAGTATAAGCATCCTGCATATATAATTATTTTTATCTGTATTATATTGAATACTACTTCTTAATTAAAATTAAAGAGCTTATGTTCAAAATAATGGAACCACTCTTATGCCATTGGTGAAGTGTTGGAACAGTGTGTAAGTTTGATCTCTTAGCCCCAGTAAACATTTATTAGAGTGTGTGCAAAGTAAAGCACAAAACCCAGTTTTCTTGAGGCTTTAACTTGACATTCAACCAACTCGATCAAGCAGGAAAGTTAAGCAAAGAATTCATGTCATCCGTTTAAAAGATGAAAACTAAAATGAAAAGTTAGAGGCAAAAATTTATCTAGGATTTTTCTCAAAATTTGGGATTCTACAACTACTATTTCCATGTTGTTAAAGAGAAGTCACAAGAAATAACATGACATTCACGGTCTAAATATTCATGGGTCTGTAAAATCTATATAGATTACTATCTGTGGCAGTTGTAGTAACCATGGTAGTAGTAGCAGTAGCACCCACGCCTTTGCAATAACAAGCTTGGCCGCTTTGAAGCCCTAGACTGTAACAAAGACAAACAGCTTGGCCAGTAATGTTCCCATACCACTTGTACAACACATGCGGTTTTTGATCATGCTCTTGCGCTTTCAACTTTTCCGGGTTCACCGAAGAAGAAACTTGGTGAGAAGAGGGAAGGCCAATGGAAAGGTCCAAGTTGAGTTGATGGTGAGGGAAGGATTCTTCCACGGTAACGCCGCTGCTGCTGTTAGAATCTTCATCGGTTCCAACCTTCGTTGCGGTGTTGGCATAAGCACTATTGCTCACCAACTGAAAACCGTTGCTGTTGTTACTGTTGTTGGTAATAACAACATCATGGGCGAGCGTGTTGGAGCTGCTAACGGTGTCGCTGTTTATTTTTTTGTTGGATGACGACGTTGCCACAGGGACAGCGGCGGGGGAGGGAGGCGGGACCGCGGCGGTTGCCGGAGTGGCGGAGGCGGCGTTGAGTGGTCGATGGGTTTGCGGGTCGATTCCGCGGCTGTAGAGTTTCCGCTTGATGTGAGTGTTCCAATAGTTTTTGATTTCGTTATCGGTTCTTCCGGGCAACCTTGCGGCAATCAAAGACCATCTGAGAGAAAGAAAAGGAAAAGAAAATAAAAATGAGAAATTTTGATTGGGGAAATTGAAATGATGGTTTTGGAAAGAAAGAATAAATAAAAATTGATTTTTTTTTTTGGGTGAATGATGTGACAGTGGGAGATTGGAAAGAATAAAAATGGGGTTTTTGGGTTGTGTTCATACTTGTTTCCTAGTAAGCTGTGGAGGTTAATGATGAGTTCGTCTTCATCTTCAGTGAAGTTGCCTCTCTTGAGATCAGGTCTGAGGTAATTTATCCATCTGAGTCTGCAACTCTTGCCACATCTGAGCAAGCCTGTTATGAGAAATGGGGTTAGTGTAAAAGAAGGAAAGAAGGTACATTTTTTGTTTTGATTTGATTTGGTGTAGGTAGAAGAATAATTAATATTGAAGAATGATGATGAATATATATAGTTTACCAGCAGCTTTGGGGAGGGATCTCCAACAGCCTTCACCATGGAGTTTGATGTAGTTGATGAGGCGTTCGTCTTCCTCTTTGGTCCAAGCTCCTTTGTTTGTGTGTTCCTTCTCACAACAAGGAGATCTACCCATGGTTGTGGTTAGTTGGTGATGAGAGAGAGAGAGAGAAAGAGAGAGAGAGAATAAGATGTGTGTTGTGATGTGTTGTGGTGTGTGGGGAATGGAAGCTGGAAAGTAATTGGTGAGAAAAGGGGGTGGAAGGAATATAAATGGGAGGTGGTGGAGAACAAGAGGAGGTGCAATTGACTCGGGGACCTTCTTTTTCTGAGAAGTAATGTAATGCAAGAGAAAGAGAAAGAGAAAGAGAAAGAGAAAGAGAAAGAGAAAGAGAGAGTATTTGACCGAGTTGGTGAGAAAGACGAGTGGTTACAATTAAGTTAGTGCTGGATTTGGTAGGTAGCTCTGCTTTTCATGTTCCTCAACTTCTTCTTTTTCTCTTTCCCCCCTCCCTCTCTTTCTTCTTATTTCCTTTTCCCCCCTCTTCTTTCTTCTATTCACCCTTTCGCCCCTACCACTTCTTAACCAATTCTAACTAACTAATTTCTTAGGGAAAATATTATCCTCATGCAAAACCCTTTTTTTTATTTTATTTATTATTACTCATACAATATATTTCAGAAATTATACCTCCCTTCCTCGCATTCCCATGCATAAAACAATAATTTGATAGCTTACACAATGATTAAACACGTCACACTTGCATATTGCAAAAACAATCCATTTAATAAAACAAAATTGCATTCAAATTTTGTCTTGCACATTCATCTTTGTTTTTCAATAGATTAGGATGCACTAACAGATTCAATAAAAATAAATAAAAATATATTATTGATAAAAAATATTGAATTTATTCAAGGAAAAATATTAAAAAAATTATCCCATTAATATTAGCTACAGTTTCGGAGAAGTACAAAATAAGTCTAGATATACTTTTAACCACTGTAAATTAATAGTTCTTTCTTCACATTCTTAAAAACATGAAATTATTAATTTTGTTCTCTATTGTTATATATTACTCTTTAATTGTTTATGTATCTAATAAAAAAATTAAAAAAGTGCATAGAACGTTATACTTATTATAGTATCTACCGTATTAACATGGCACACTTTAAAAACTTTATTTAAATTTGTGAAATGAATGTTTGTTGTCCAGTTAAAGTGAATGTCAATGAAAAAAAATGTATGATTTTGCATTTTGGGATAAAAGTCAAAGAAAGTATTTTATAAAACTGTAAGATTAACTTTCTTTGTAAACACAAGAAAAATAGCGATTTTAAATTTTAGAAAAAAGAAGAATAATCTATTTAATAAACAATGATTATTTATTATTTTATAAAAACTAAAAATATGTTTAAATATAAAATATATAAATTTCTAATGTTAATGCCATTAACTAAGTTTAACCATTTTGACCACAATATATCATTGAACAAAATGGAGTTTGACTAAAATCGTTAAAGTAAAGTCTTCAATTTAATTTTCATGAATAAAAAAGTACAATTAGGAAGAGAAATTTTATTAAAAATTAAAGTCAAATTCTTCACTTTAATACCGTCTTTCTCAAAAGTAATAAATATTTTACACTTATAATTAATATAATAAAAAATTAAACAATTTCCTTAATCATTCAAATATAGTTAATTAAATTAATTTTGTGTAGAAAGTCAGAAGCAGTAATGATGGAAAATAGTGATGATACTAATCCGAGTAAATACTTTAACACTAAGTTTTTAAAATATAACCTAGATATTGTTTGTGTTATTTATTTATTTAATTTTTCCTTTCGTCACAAATCATTACAAATTATTTCTGAGATAAAAGTTTATTAATGTAATTATCTGGTAAAGGCTAATAATCATGCACTTTCACTTAAGCATTAAAGATAAGACTGCTACATCATTAGTAGTTTGTAATTAAAGAATTTTTGTGCATGAAATTGTATATTCATTAAGTAAGAAAAAACAAAACAATTTGAAGGTTAAAACTACAAATACTTATGAATGTAGTCATATAATTCTAGGTTTTCATCATCTGTTCTAAGTCAAAATAATAATATATTATCACAAGCTGTGCACATAGAAATTCGAAGCTTTCTTATTCCAATATTTCGTAAATAAGTTTCTTGCAAGTTACAACAATTAGCATGATTTATGGAAAAATGTCTCAAAGATACAACCATCTTAATCAGCCGTCACAACACAACCCTAATTTGAGGTTTTGACATAAGGAACACCCAGAGAAACATTAAATGTTTATCAAGTTGTTTTATTGATCACCAATCAAGGGAAAACAATTTTGGATTTGGACGATGATGTTCGGTGTAAGGTCAACGGAAAAGTTTTTGGTTTTTGACTTGGGTAAAGTTTGGTGCAACCAATATTATTATTTTTTAATTTCTAACTCGATTACAGTCATTATTTACACAAAGAAGAGGTGGTGGTGATAAAGTTAATTAATGTGTGTGCTTTTTAGAAAATGATGACATCGTTTTATTGTTTAATTTTATATAGTAGAAAGTCATTTGTATGGTAACAAGTTTTATTCACACGTTTAATTAATTCGAGCATAATATATTTAATTTTTTTTAAAAGTTTAATATAATTTAGAAGTTCAAATTAATTATTATCTATAAACATTTTCTTTAAACTAATCTAGACATTGTGACAATATTCGCTTACTAAAAGTATTCACGATGAGATACTGTAACATTAATTAAATACCACAATTTCCCATTCTATAATTACTAAAAGGAAGAGACAAAAATCACCAAATTTCCCAACTATAGGAGTACCAAGAAGAACAAACAAGTTATTTATCTTTAGTAAGGAATCAAGGATGAGACAAAATCTAAGACTTATTTTTTGGCATGCAATGCTTAATTGGTTTCTTTATAATCAAAATTACTTTTTAAACTTAAATAGACCCTAAACCTAAAAATTCAGGGAAAATTAAACCTCAATTTCTTAACCTTGTTTTTAATATGAAATTTTATAACTTCTAGAAAATTTAAATCCATTTTAATTGTTTTCATTTAAAATTATTCTTTTGTTTAAAATATGTTGTTTGGAAATAAGATCATTTAAAACTATTAAATTTTATTATTTTTTATTTAAATATAATCTTTCTTAATAAATATAAAATGTTAAACACAAAAATTATATCCAAAAACTACAAATATCAATGATATAAATATATATTTTTCTTCACACATGCATGTCATCATCAGTAACATATTACTTGGACGACATTACTTCCTTATACCGAGGAAAACTTGTTCTTCGAGTATATCACATTACTTAAGTGATATCAGTTCTAGATAAAGTTGGTTCACCATTCTCCTTCAAACATTCACTAATGGCTTGAATGTCATCTTAATATTTTGGAGATTTTACTTATTGTATAATCCAACAAGTTGGAGAACATCAAACACACCACCTCATCAATGCATAAACTACCATATTGACATTTAGTTGCATTAACTAGATCACAAATTCTAGAACCCCACACCACCTCCACAACACAACATCCGGGTGACTCATTACTTGAGCATAGAGAGAGATAGTCTTGATCTCTCTTTTGCTCAATTCTCAAGCCATAACTTATGCAATATGCTCTATCACTTAAACATTTATATTAGCATTTGAATATAACACTCATCACTTAGGCATAGTTTGAATGGTAGTCCACGATTTCAACAATATCAATAAAAAATACACCAGTTTTAATACATATACATCAAAATCATATTTTGAACTTTCAACAATTGTACATATATTGGTATAGTGATACTTCCACATGCAAATTCATGAAACATATTTTCACATTCCTATTTGAATATTTAAATTGAATTAGATCCTATAATTAACTTCTTACTTGGAGGTAGCATGTCTACTCTTCCTTCCTTTGTATACCTTTAAAATCACATTGTGCTTCCCAAACTTAAAATTTACAATATCATCCATTTGTTAGAAACTCAAAGAACTAAATCCATACTAGGGATAGAAACATTTACGTGATCAAGAATTTGATCGACTTTCTTGATCCACGAGATGTTATCTCCTCGGTGATATAATTTGCTTATAAAATAGATAACTTTAAATTAGAATTCTAAAAATAATTTAGAGAGAATTTAGTTTTAGAGAGATAAAATTCCTAATCAAATAAAGAATGAGCCTTTATAACCTGTTCATAGATTTTTCATTCTTTTATCCATTGAAAATTTATCTATAATATATTTTACAAACATCAACGAAGAAATAACTTTGACCTACATGGATGGCTAAATAATCTCAACTAGAAAATACATCATCAATTAAAAAAACTCATATTTACAACATCAATAAACAAATGTTGGGATTTTTCTATGGATATTAACTAGGGAGATATATCATCAATGAGATATGAGTTTTTCATATAAGAATTATGACACCATTTCTAACCTAAAACCTTAAAACTTCCTGTTTGTGAATCTTTTTTTCTTACATATCACCGAACTTTCTCATTTTTGCTTAATGTGAAACTTCCAACACATACTTGTATTTCTAATAGTCTCCCCCTCAAGTGTTTCTAGGAGGATAGATTGAGGAGATTTACTACCAATGAAGTATGAGTTGCCCACATAAAAAAAATGACATCACCTTCAACCTAAAACCTTAAGGTTGTGTGTTCATACTTTTATTTATTTATTTTGTTACGTCACTATTTTTATTTTATTTTTACTCAATACAAGACTTTAAACTCATACTTGTATTCTTAACCGTCTCTCTTTCAAGTGTCACTTGAGTTATTGGGTGTTCAGTGAGTTAGGTTACTCGATGACCCAACTCGATCCAATCAACCTAATTAGATTGGGTTGAGTTTCATTTATGATTGAATCATAGTCAACACAATCTAAACTAACCCACTCTTATATAGGTTGGAATGTAAATCAATTCAAATTCTTATTTTTTTTTAAATTTTAACTAATCAAATCATAAAATTTTATCAAATTCTTTACTCATAAAATATATTTTTTTCATAAAATTTCAAACTCTTTTTAAGAAAAATAAAGTAATCTCTACTATCCTTCCTTTAAACGCAACATAAAACTTAAATCAGTATAGAATATACAAAACTGTAGGTTTTCTTACATATTTTAAATTTCGAACATGTATGGTAAAATTAGCGAAAAACTTAATACATCTATCCGTCATACAATTATGATAATAGTGATAGTAATTTAAATTTTAAATAGATCCGCATTCAAATGACATGTTAATTTTTTTTTCCTGACATGTTCTTTAATTAAATGCATTTTATGTACCAACCGAAATAATGCATGTATAAGAAAAATAAGACAGTAAACTTATTATTTAAAAAATTCTCATATTTATAATCTTCTGGCAGCTGAAAGTTCGTAAACCAGCTTCTTTTAGGGTATTAACTTTTTAATTCTTTTAAACCCTTGCAGTTGTTATTGATAAATAAATTATTTTAATTCTATTATTTAGTTTTAATTGTTATATTGAACTAATAAATTGTATAATACCTTAAAGTATCTATAATTAAAATAAAAATAACATAATTAAATATATTTTTTAAATTATACAAAAATCTATAAAAAATAAAAAGAAGATAAGATTAAAAGATAAAAGTAGAGTGAATTAGTGTGTTAATGATGATGATGTGGGGGATGAAAAATATATGGAGAGTAGAAGGAGGAAGTGGTAATAAAGGTAAAAAAGAAGAAAATATTAAAAGCATATACCTAACAAGAAAAAAAAAGGTGAGATGAGTGAGTGAGCAATGGAGAAGTTTAAAATGGGGCAATGCACACCAAACTTTTTGTTGAGTACAAAACCGAAACCCACTCTTATCTTCCCTTATTTGTTTGGGCCAAGTTTTTATAGTCACTGTCCTTCCACCTTTCCACTATTTTCTAACTACTTGTTTTTGTTATTATTATTTCTCTTAATAAGGGATTCTAGAAGCATGTCTCAACTCTCAACTCACTCCACTTACTCTTGTCAATTCATGTTAGATACCAGTTACTAACGTCCCCAACCATCCATGGTTCAGATTGCTACCTAGTGCTCATCAATAGTATCCCTTTCCTTCACCCACTACCCACATTATTAAAATCATCAAATCAACATAAAACATTTAGGCCATGTTTGGTTTGGCAGATATCAATCTATCTTTAATCAAAACTCAACTTATTTAAAACGTGAATTCCAAAGTCTAAATGTCAAATCAAGTACAGACTATTAAAAAAAAATATTTAAATATTTTTATTAGTGTAAATTGTGTTATTCACTTATATTTAGTTTGTGTTTTTTTAGTGATATAATTATATATATATGACTATGATTATATGGAAATCGTTGTTGTGGAGCAGAACGATAGTTAGTATTAAAAATGTCATTGCATAAATTATTTTAAATATTTTTTTTCTTCTCTGCGTGTCAAAAACAAAAAAAAAAATTCTTTTTTTTTAATGTTATTTTGCTTATATTTTAGTTTTGTTTAGAGTTTAAGATTTAGGGTTTAGAGTTTAGGATTTAGGGTTTAAGATTTAGGATTTAGAGTTTAGGATCGTTCTCTCTCTTTGCTCCCCTCCTGTTGACATTTGTCATTTGTGAGTTATCTTGGAACTTCATGAAGATTTTTTATTTCGCTAAACTGTCACATGGATCCTGTTGTCTCTGTTGGTCACCGGTTCTCACTTCTTGTTGGCATTGGTCACCAGTCCTCATACACTACTACTAACCATTTCTTAATCACTGTCACTGCTTGTTCCTGCTAGGGAGATGAGACCTAGAGAACTATTGAAGTCTTCTTCTCCTTCCTTCAGTTGGACAGGTGACTGGGTGATGAACTGTGATTCTTCTCGTCCTCCTGCTTATCCTTCGATACTCGGCACTCGATCTTCGGGCAAATCACCGGATGGTGGGGGTACCTGCGAAGGCACTTCGACGCTCAAGTCAGTAAAGCGGGTGGTCAGCTCTCAGGTAGGTGAACAGTAATAAATGACATACCTTACTCCTTGAGATGTGCGCTATTTATATTATTCTAATGGGCCTACCTTGTTGGGCCCATTTATCGAGGTGGGTACCGCTTAGGGTTGCATTACCTAATTCTTGATGATGGATTAACTTCACTGATCTCGGTTTGAGCGTTAATTGTAATAGGATTCGGCCATCGGCCAAGTTCCCATGGTGTGGGTCGGCCGTCGGCCAAATCCTTGTGGTCTCAGTCGTCTTGGCTAAGTCTGCTAAGGTCTCGTCCTCTCGGTCGCCTCGGCCAAGCCTTCTAAGGTCTCGGCCTCTCGGCCCCCCGACCAAGTCTTCTAAAGTCTCGGCCTCTCGGTCAAGTCTTCTAAGGTCTTAGCCAGGTTCCCCTGGTCTCGGTCATGTGGGCCTCAGCCTCGCCC
>Ga0123341_1005804_pt1 | contig 11073 bp, 10 predicted proteins | sample Turbeapinknodule_FD_89959 | JGI IMG/M metagenome (GOLD analysis project Ga0123341, IMG submission 89959) | Root nodule microbial communities of legume samples collected from Mexico - Turtle bean Mexico pink nodule | ecosystem: Host-associated > Plants > Roots > Nodule | place: Mexico: Nepantla...
GTTCTGTCTTTTGCAGGTTCTTGAGGTGAATCGCGGTGAAGGACGGAGGCTAACACGGCGCAGAAGTCGATCCAGGTTTGACGAGGCAAGGTTCTTGCGTCCCGGTCAACAGGCAGGATCACTTTGTTTATCTATTTATGGAGTTTTTGTTTTGGAATGAGTTTCAGATTTAACATTCAATAACCCCCAGTTCCAGGTTACATTCGTAACTAACTCTTGTATTTTTTTCCTTCTCAGATGTTGTTGATTGTCTAACGTAAGTCACTACTTTTGTTTACCGTTTTGTACAGGTTTCCATCAATTAAGCTTTAGGTCTTCCAAGTTCCCTTCTTTAGCAGTCTCGCTCATGCTTCCTAAGTCATTTTCAACTCCAAGTCAACTATTTAAAAAGGTCAAAGCATAACATTAGACGAATAAAAAAAAATTAAACTACAGGTCATTTTTAAGTTATGTTTGTAGAAACTCTTTTTTTTCACAGAAAATACAAATATAATCTAAAAACATTAAATAACATCAAAAGAAACATCAAGGAAATGCAATTACTCTAACAAAATACGACAAAATTGAGAGTTATCATACCACAATCCCATTAATTTTATTAGTATAATTTTTAACCTTCAAACACAATCTTATTCAACATATGAGAAAGAGCTTGTGGGAGTAGTGTTTGCGGTGCAAAAATGAAAACATTACCTATTGCATTGCCATTTTACTATCAGACCAAACCATTACAACCTTAAATACAATGTAGATCCCAAGTGAACCACAAATTTTCAACAGAAGTGGTTGGTTAAATTGATGGGATTTAATTTCACAATAGAATATTGAAAAGGAAAGGTTAACGTTGTGGCTGATGACTTTCTCGAAGGGACACAATGGAAGAAAAGGTTTTATTACTTTATAAATACAATCTGAATGAGATCCAACAATCATGGATTCAATGTAGACAAACTCTTAACTCGTAAGAAAATTGGGAAGGAGATAAAAGATCGTAACTCGAGGATCGTAACTCGACTCGTAAGAGTTACTAATAGTATTATAATATATATTTATAGATAAATTAAAGAAAATATTATAAATTTAATGTAAATTAAAATTATTGGAAACTTATAATATTTTAAATGGGTTAAGTAAGACTCAAATAAATTTAGAATTTTAAATTAATAGTGCTGCTAAGTTGCTCTTCCTACTACAAAATAAATTACTTAATTTGAATTAGGGTTGCAATAGACTAGACATTAAAATTGGGTCAAGGCCCAAATATTTCAATTAGGTCTTAGGGTTTATTTTGGGCAGTAGTTGCTGCAGCTCTTCATTTCCATGCGGCGGCAGTGACATTCGTGAGCAGCGGCAATGACATTTGCGAGCGGCGGCGATGACAAACGACGAAGAACGCGAGCGCAACAGCGGCGTCAGAGGAGTCCTGCGGTTTGGGCCGCACTGGGTCGTGCTAGGTTAAAAAATTTTAGGGCAAATAACATGTCGCGTTAGGGTACGAGGCAACTCGACGACGGCCTCCGATGCAGTGATCCACCGAGCTGCGCAACGACGCGGTACGATCCGCTCTGGCGCCGATCCGTCATCCGAGTCACCTCGGTTTGGCTCCAAACTCGTTGCATCGTACGATTTTGCGATTTTAACTACATTGCGTGGATTACAAATATTAACTTGCAAAAGCTCATAACAGAGTTATAGAAAAACATCAGTTCACATAGACATTGTACATGGGAAAATAATAAGCTAAGGAAAAAAGGAAGACTAGTAGGGGACTGATTTGTTCTTGAAAAAGAAGATTTTGTGGTGGCTACATGCATTAGCAAAAAGGGGTCATTCAGCTATAAACACAATAGTGAAAAGGGTGAAGGTAGTAGTTTATTGGAAGGGGGTGAGTGGATGTTAGAATTAGAGGCCTTAAACAAGAGGGGGGCTGAATTGTTTTTTAAAGATTTTCGCAAGTATTGAAGGTAAAGTGAAAGGCTATGAAGAATTAATCAATTAAAAATCTGTTTAGCCAAATAGAAAACTATTTTTAGTTTAATTCCAGAAAATCAACCTGTTGTTTTCACGAAACAACCGGTTGTTTATACCAACAGATTTTAAAAACCAAAGATAAAACAGTTTAATGAGTGTAGGGATAGAGAGATTCACACAAGATGTTTATACTAGTTCACTCTTAACCAAGAGCTACATCCAGTCCTCAGCTAACCACTGAGAATTCACTATGTAATCAAACTTAGATTACAAAACACACACAAAAGTGATGATCTTTAATCCCTCAAGAACACACACCACTTTGGCAAACCACACAGTTTCTAGAAACACCTTCTAAAACTGCACCAAAACAGAACACACAGAAATACAATATTTTGGGAAGAAGAGAATAGAATACACCTAGGTAAATCAAAGATTAAAGTTCAGAATTATAAGACAATCCTATTCCACACTTGAGGTGATCCAAAAGCTCTTTGAAATCTTGAAAACTGTTTTTGATTTATCTCTCTTTCTTAGTTAACCTTTTTAAACTCCAATCAGATGGTCAAAGCAGTTAAATCAAGAACCAAAAGTTGTTTGAATCATTTAAAACAGATTGGAACATCTTAATAAAATTCTGTTAAGGTTTTCAAAAAACAACTAGTTCAATTCTCGAAACAACTAATTGAATTAGTTTAACAGCAAAGTCAAAACAAAGTCAAGCTTTTCAAACTCATTTTAAAAGCCACTAAGTGTCAAACAATCGATTGAATCAACATTTCAACCGGTGTTCTTTCTTTTGGTCTTTTCACAAGACAATATTAAGTAAATAAAGTGGTCTCACTTTGGGTTTCAATTAGAAAGAATAAACTAGATTAGGGTGTACTTAATATTTTGGGCTTGTGCCAAACCCACCTAAAACCTAGCTTCTAGAAACTCCTACCCAAAACCGCCCCTCATTCCATTTAACCTAACTTCTATAAGGTTTAGCATAGCTTGGGTGGCACATTCCTTAAACCTAGCTTCTATAAGAGCCTCTCAATTTTCGCTTCACTCTTGCTCCCCAAGTCATTATCTCCTATATAAAGGGTGCCTTGGCTCATGTAATACAAATGGAATATGAATATAGAAAAGAAATTCTACTTGAGTGATTAGTCAGCTTTGTCTCCTAAAAGTTCTTGGGTCTTATCTTGAGTGTAGTGTACATCAAGTGGCGACTCTTCACTACTCATCTTGGAGTCTCCCATCACTCCAAGTGGTGTGACCACTATCATCTCCATAAGCTTTCTCTATCTCATATTTTCCTTGTTTTCCTTCCATTCCTTACGCCTCATCTTCATTGCCTTTTGCTTGTTTTATCTTCTTTTCCATTCGGTCTTTATTGCTTTCATTATCTTGTTACTTGCCTTTAAATTTCGCACATCATCGTCACCTCCATATAATTGAGTTTTCTCTTTGCTCTCTAGTAGAGAATTTTCACACTTACTTAACCACTTGATTAAGTTCATGTCCAGTGGCAATCTTCTTTGAGCTTATCACCATAATTGTTAATTCAAAAATAATAAATACAAGAACAACTCCTAAAATGTGCAATTCTAAAATCAACTCACATCATCTCTGGAGCAATCTTGCCTAGGCGAGAAATACCACTCCCAAGCAAGTTGAGTTTTAAAAGTTGGGTGCTCTCTGGAGCAATCTAGCTCAGGCGAGATATACCACGCCTAGGCAAGATCCCATTTACAGCGTTTTTAAAAAACGCGAGAAAGGGCTCATTTGCCCCAAATTTTAGAAACCCTTAGTGCGATTTCCCTAAATTGTTATTTTGCTCTCTAAAATCAGTGCTCATATCAATTCTTTCTCTTCCAAGTTTCAACCTCTTGGTCAATTTGTGCTATATAAGTGTTTTTGTATCTTGAATTTGTGATATAAATATGATTACATAGCATTAATAAATTTCTTTAGATTTGGAAAACTAGGTTGACAAACAATAGGTTCAAAAAAAAAAAGATACCTTTTGAGAAGTCTTCTCCCTAAGGTGTGGTGTGGATGAATAACCTTCCCTCTTGTAATCCTTCCTAGGGTAGGTTGAGCTAGAATATTGATCCACAATATAAGAGTTATAGAAAACCTCTTTACTTGGAGAATAAGGTTTCTTATAAGGTTCAGTGTTTGTATAATACCCTTCCCCTTGTCTAGTCCTAGGTCTTTGTAAGCTTTCTCTATGTTTACTCTGAGTGCTATGTGTTTTACTTTCTTGAGGGTGGGTACATTTTAAAAGCATTTCTTTGATTTAATAAAATGTATATCATGTTGGTCTAGTTGTGCACAAGAATCCATTTAAGTTTGATCATTTATATTGCCACGAACACTAGACTGATGAGATGGTCAACTCATGGTTGATTGTAAAAGACTTTCACAACAGTTTGAAAAAAAAATGAAATAGAGTGAGTCCCAAAAATTTTCAAAGAAAATGTTTGCTTAAAACAATTTTCCGAGAGAAGTTTAGTAAAGGAATCAAAAGTGAGAGATGTTCAAGTTTACTCCCAGGAAAGCAAGGTGAGTCACACTGACTTCTTAAGTACCAAGGCTTTTCTAGTCAGGGCTTACCTCAAAGATGTCTCACAAAAGTTTCTAGAACAAAACTTCAAAACAAATATAGAAAACAGAAAAAATAATGTGTATGTATGTGAATGATCTAAAAAACCAAAGAAAGGTTATCTAATCACAAGAAAAGAAAAAAACCCTAAAGTATCACATGGATGTAAAAGCAAGGAAAATAAGAAAGGAAGAATATATAAAAGACAACAATAGAATAAATGCAAAGGTAATGCTAGACGAGTCCTATTGTGATAGTGTTTATTCTATTGTGATAGTGCAATAAACACTGAGAACTTACTAACACACTATCACTCTAATGCACGCAAAACTATTACAAATGTTTATTGGGATTATCGTTGGAACATTTTCCCAAAAAACATGAAAAATAAAGGTAATTACACTAGAAAAAATTAAAATACACAAAAGTCTCTGATACTAAAAAAAAATTTCAAAGTTGGCTCATAAGGTATTTGGTCAAAGCACTAAAAGTGTTTGAATTGCTCTTTGAAGTGAAGTAGTCCAAAAATTATTCTCTTTGGGCTCTCTTTCTTCTCTTGGTAGAGAGTCTTGAAGCCCAAAGTATAACCCAAAAATTGTTGAGCCAAATCACTTATTGATGTACCACTTCAAGCACCACCAACTCACCAAATTGTGTAACCAAAAGAGCCAAATATCAAAGCCTAAAAATTTGGAAAGATAAACTCAAAGAAATAATATTGACAAAGAGTATTTTTTAAAAGACCCAAAAAGAAAAAAAAAATAAGGGTTTTCAAAAGCGTAACACACTCGAAAGTACCTAAAGATTGACAATAGAATTGGATTAAAAATAGAAGAAAAAAATTCCAATGGTTCATAGAAACCAAAACTTTTTTTTTTCTCTGGCCAATGAAATTTAGCCCACTTTTTGCTGCAGCCAAAATTTCTTTTATCACCGCACCCACCAATTTCAATCTGACGTGCAGAAACTTATTGCAATTGTGCTATTCAATTTCTTGGACTTGGACCAAATATTTTCACCGAGTTAGGCCTATCAATAAATTTCCAATTGCTGTGCCACGCGATTCCTCAAAAGAAGTTAACAAACTCAGAAAAAGTTTGCACCATGCCACAAATTTTACACAAAAAAGTGATTCTTCAATTTGCCAAATTAATGCACACCAGTGGCTGGACCCACACCAACTCCACTTTTTACTATTGTTGCAAAACTTGTTCCAATTTTACAAGTCTCGTGGAACCCACCAATTCTGCCATTGCTAACACTGGAACTTCATCAATTTGCATGCCAACTCTCAATTACAATTCAATTTACGTACCAAATTGAAATAAAAGTTCAGTGAGCTACAATTTGAAAACAAAATTTTGGTGGTGCTGCCGTAACGAGGAACAACAGCATTGCTTTCAACTAAACCAGCAGCCAAAACAGCAGGAATGTGCACCAAAAATTCACCCAATGAGCACAGATATCGACCAAATCACAAAGCTGGACCAAACAATTGATAAAGGCACCACTTGCAACTATGAACAATCAATCAACAAATATTTGGCGTGAATTGTGGACTAAAAACAGCAACAAAATCAATGTTAATTGGGTTCAAAAATACTTTGCACTACCAATTCTTTAAACTGCACCAGCAAATCAGAAAGCAATTCCAGTAAACACCAAAACCAGAGAATTTAATGCCAATGAAAAATATTCTGCAACAAGGTAATCATAGCTCCAAAGTCTCGGTCAAAACTAAGTACTCCAAAATTTCAGTCAAATAGTCAAAATTGCACCAAATAAATCCAACTTCAGTTGCACAACTCCAAAATCACGTTTTTATCTGCTGGATTGCAGAAACAATTGACGCACAAAATACAGTTATTCAGATGAATTTAACTGCGCCAATTCTGATTCACTCAAAAACAATTTGCTTTGCAATTAAACATTTTCACAAACAGGTTTTGTGCAGGTTCAAGCAACAATCTAGGAATAACTTCACCAACACACGAATGCAACAAAACACCTCTGATTTCAATCAGACACGCAACAATTACTTCTTCAATTAAATTCTCACATGGATAGATAGCGTTACGCGATTGAAAATGGCAAAAACCTACACACAGGAAAGAGAACGAATCAACGTCCTCAGAACGACCGCGAAGATGCACTATTCTGATTAAACTCAAGAATTTGATTACTCTGCCGTTCAACGCTTTTTGCCGAAAATTACAAACTTCCGTTGGCAATGCTTTCCACAACATACCGTAGTCGTCTACAATTCGCACTGCTGCGATTATCACCGTTCTCCAAACGTAGGAGTGCAAAAACGCTCAAGGAAAAAAAATGTAAGAAACAGAGACGCAACGAAATTCCGAATCAGAACGAGAACGAAGAGAAACCTGATTTAGGTTGCCGAAAAATGCAACTCGCCGGTTACACAGACCCACTGAAATTGTTCTTCGTGCCGGTGTCGTTCGCAGGTGAAGACGAAGCGTTTCTCTGATGAAGCTTCTCCAAAATCGCTCCAAAAGATGAACACAGATCAAGCACGAAAATGTTGCTATCTGTACTTTGAAATTCCTTTTCGCACCAAAGATTTCAAGAACTTCGCAAACAGATCCGAACAAACTAATATTCTTACCTCTTAATTCTTCTTTTTGAACCATGAAAATGTTTTCTTTGGAAAAATTTGCAAAAAAAATGAAATTTCAAGTAACCTAACTCTAGGAAAATTGCTAATGATCTAATAGCAGTTAAAGAACTCAAAGATAAGAATAAAACACTCAAGAATTTGAAACTATATAGAATTTTGGAAAAAAATTTACAAAAGTTCACTAATGGATTTGATGACAAATTCATGACTAAACATGACTCTAGACAAAACTTCATGATCATAAAATCAAAAAGACTCAATTTTAGTAAAATTTCACCAATTAAAAGTGAAAAAAATTCAAGATATGAACATTTTGCCAATTAAAAGTGAAGAAAAGTACCTAGAAGCACAACATTTGAAGGTTTAAGATGAACAAAGTGATTTGAACCGAACAAAAGAGACAAATTCACCAAAACAATTGCTAGAAACTTGCAAGACATGCAAGGATTATGAAACAACACGAAATTATAGAAAAAAAAATTGGAAGAAATTTTTATTTGTGAAATTTTACTTAGCTTGGCCATGGGATCTTTGTGTGCTCTAATCCACTTGATGTAAACCAAGCTTGTGGTTGATAGAATGATTGGAGTGACAGTGAAACTAGAGTGAAGAAAGTTCATCGAGAGAATGCGCAAGAATTTAGTGAAGTTGAAGGTGCAAGGAAGGGAAAAAAGTTTGGCCAACTTTACTTAGGTTCACTAGAATTAGGTTCACTAGCAAGAGAGATTCGAGAAGGAATGAGGTTTCAATTTCTGAACTCTTCATTCAATATTTACAAATTTAAATACATGAGTGGGATTTAGGGTAGTTATAGAAGAATGTAGCTTGCCCCATGAGCTACCATAACCTTATTGAGTAAGGTAAGGTGTGGTGGCTTAAGGAAGCTGTGTATGCTCCTTTGAAATGCTTTAGGAACCTTTACTTGTGTGATAAGTTAGGGTTTCTAGAGTGTGTTTGTTTCATCTACAAAATACTCTTGAAAAAAAATTAAAATACAGTATGTATATGTACTAGCCAGACCTCGGACATCGGCATCGAAGAGGTCGGCATCAGACGTCGACATCAGACCTCGGTGGTCTGACAGTAATAATGGGCCACGTAAGTTGGGCGCCACAAATAGTATGAGTTAACATGAGTTAACGCCCAGATACCAGAAAGACCTAAATCACGAGAGGATCATGCACGGGGTGTGTATAGTACATTCAGGTACGACACAAGCAAGTGTTCCATGGAGGCGCTAAGGCCCGTAAGGGTTAGGGTTTCCAGGGAAAGACTGCATGCATGACACGTGAATAATTAGGGCAACCACAGAACAAATGGCGCCGCAGCGCTGGTACATGAGTAGGTACCCTGGCGGCCATACTGTTAGAGATTTTGCACTCCAGAAGGGGCAAGTCTTGTGCCGCAGCTGCGCTAAGCTTGTGCAACGTGTCACAGGATGCCTCACTAGTAACCCTAATTCCACTAAAGGAAAGATCCTCGTGGAACAAGGAGTTGACCTAGATATAACCTATATAAAGGGTGGTAAGAACCCTAGAAAAGGTACGTCGTTTCTAAGACTGAAACTGCTTTACATACTTACTACTTCTTAGCCCAGTACTGACTTGATTGTCGGAGTGCAATCAACAGGTAGGGCCGCCTTTGTTTCAACGGAGCCACTCTCAGCTACCCAAGTAGAGAGCGGAAACCACTAGGAGATAGGAGGAGCCACCATCTGCCTTTGAGGTCAACGGCGGCTGAGTCAATCGACGAGAACATTTGGCGCCCACCGTGGGGTCTGATCAAACTAGGTCCCATTCACAATCGTGTTGAGAGCCATCTAGCGACATGAGGAACACGAGGCAAGGTGCATCCGCACTAGAAGGAGGAGACAGCGTCTCCATGCAGCAACTCATGGAGACCATTCACGCTTTCCAGCAAGCCGTAGTGATGTCCAAGGCTAACCAAGACAGGATTCTGGCTGAGGTTCAAGCCGAACAGGCAGCTAGCCAGAATCGTTACACGCAAACAATGAGGAACTGCACAGAGCCAACGAAGAATTGCGCAGGGACTTGCAACGCATGGGTGAGCGCACAACTGAGGAGTGAACCCTGCCCATACCAGTTAGGGCTCGCCCCATGCCTTTTTCACAAGCAATCATGGATATTGTGATATCAGCCACCTTTATAGGTCTAAATATCGCCTTCACATGTGTAGAGGACCCAAAAGCCCATATCACGACTTTCCACACCCAGATGATGGTTTGAGGAGGCACCAACGCTATGCACTGTAAGCTGTTTATGAGTACGTTCTCAGGCACAGCGTTGGACCGGTTCATCAGTCTCCCTAAGGGACACACCACCTCTTTCGACCAGTTCTCGATATTATTAAGAGAACAATACATCGTCAATCAGGCTCCCCCTCCTGTCTCTTACGATCTCTTTGACGTAAAGCAGTACTAGGGAGAGCCTTTGAAGGATTTCTTGAATAGGTTCGGGGCATTGGTGGTGAAGCTTCACACCAAAGATGAAGATATGACGGTACACGCCTTCAGACGAGGGGTGCTGCCAGGACCTTTTAGTGATTCACTGATAAGGTGTCGCCCAAAGATGTTCAGTGAGATCCGCCACAGAGTCGTCGCCCACATCGTTGCAGAGGAAGAGGTCCCATAGAAGCGTGGAAGCATCACTGGAAGCATCGACCCAGTCTAACCTCGGGGAACTGGTCAGCCTCAGCCCTTGAGGGTACATGAGGCCACGACAGAAAAGAAAGCCCCGGGATAACAACCGCCATATGAAGGAAGGAAGCCTCAAATTAGGGCACGGACGAAGGAGAACGCCCCCACCAGACACAATTTTCGGATGGACCTCAAAGAACTGATTGTCATTCTTAACGTGGCAGACAAGCTGAAGTCTCCACCGAAGACTGACAAGAGACTAGGTCCCAATAAGGACACCTGGTGTGAGTTCCACCAGGCTTTTGGCCACGGTCTGCGCAATTGTTTGGCGTTGGGATTCCAGTTAGATGAACTGGTAAGGAATGGTTTCTTGAAGGAATACCTACAAGAACCACATGGGGCCCTGAAGTCAGTGGCCCCAATAGGAGATCAGGGGCACGAGGTGCCTATCCACGGAGAGATCAGCACCATCGCTGGAGGATTCTCAGAAGGAGGGTGCACCGCCTCCCAGCGCAAGAAATATGCCAGAGGAGTGATGACAGTAGAAACATAGAAGTCGAACCAGACACCTGAGCCTGACCTTGTCTTCACCAAGACTGACTTGCAGGATATGGTCCCACACGACAATGACGCCGTGGTGATCTCAGTAGTGACGATGGGCAGAAAGGTCCACCGCGTCCTCGTCGACCAAGGAAGCTTGGCCGACATGATGTTCTAGTCGACCTTCAACAAACTGCAGTTGTCTTACGATGGTTGTCTATATGGTTTCGTAGGAGGTCAGGTAGAAGTGCAGGGACACGTAGAGTTGATGACAACCTTCACTGACGACACGACTTCCCGCACTGCCAACATCCAGGTACCTTGTTGTTAATGCTCCCTCAGCCTATAACATACTTTTAGGCAAGCCTATTTTGAACAGGATTGGAGCAATAGCCTCTTCGAGGCATATGAAGATGAAGTTGCCTTCCCTTTAAGGAGCGGTGATCACCATGAAGTCTGATCAAAAGGAGGCTAAAAGGTGCTACGAGAATAGCCTCAAAACCAAGAGAGGAGTGTGCGCAGTCACCACCCAATCTCTAAGGGAAGAATTGATGGAAGAGGGCCAAGCACAATCTCATATAAAAAGACAAGAGCCAAGACATGAGCATCCAAAGCCAAACCAAGAGCGTCTAGGCCAAAGTGAAGAGCGTCTAGCACAAGGTGGAGCGTCTA